>Ga0209374_1000924_pt1 | contig 30687 bp, 30 predicted proteins | sample SaaInlLV_DNA_10m_FD_184683 | JGI IMG/M metagenome (GOLD analysis project Ga0209374, IMG submission 184683) | Marine microbial communities from expanding oxygen minimum zones in the Saanich Inlet - SI075_LV_DNA_10m (SPAdes) (version 2) | ecosystem: Environmental > Aquatic > Marine > Unclassified ... | reverse complement strand
GGAGAGAACTGGCCATGCTGCTAGAGATGAAATTTTACATTTAATGTCACTAGCTACCTCAGAACAATGGAATGATTGGTATAGAAGAATTTTAATAAAAGATCTCAGATGCGGAGTAAGTCAGAAAACAGTCAATAATGTTTCAAAAAAAATGGGATTAAAATATAGCGTACCTGTTTTCTCATGTATGTTAGCTCATGATGGCGCCAAACATCCAAAAAAAATTCAAGGAAAATGTCTAGTTGAATATAAATATGATGGGGTTAGAGTCATAGCTATTACAAAAAACAATAGCACAACTCTTTATAGCAGAAATGGAAAAATTTTAGGTAATTTTCCGCATATAGAAGATGCACTAAATAAGAAAGAATTTAATAATCTTGTATTTGATGGAGAGGTAGTCAGTGATGACTTTCAGTCTCTCATGAAGCAAGTACATCGCAAAACTAATGCTAAAACTGATGATGCTTATCTAGCTCTATTTGACATAGTACCTTTAGAAGAATTTAATAAAGGTAAAAGTAAGCTCAATAGTCTAGAAAGGAAAGATTTGCTTAATGATCTGTCAAAAAGTTTCAACTCTTGTATTAAACCGGTTGAATATGTAATCTTAGATTTTGATACCGAAGATGGCCAAAAAACATTTTCAGGTATGAATAAGAAGGCATTGGAAGAGGGTTATGAGGGGTTAATGATCAAACCAATTAACGATATATACGAATCTAAAAGAAGTCACGCTTGGCTTAAGATAAAACCTTTTATAGAAGTTACTCTAAAGGTTACTCAAATTCAAGAAGGTACTGGCAAGCATGAGGGTAAGCTTGGGGCGTTTTCAGTTGAAGGAGAGGACGATGGTAAGTTTTTCTCTTTGAGTGTTGGAAGCGGTCTCACAGACGACGATAGAGAAAAATTTTGGAAAGCTAAAGATTCTTTAATAGGCCAATTAATTGAAATTAGAGCCGATGCTATAACTCAAAGTATTGAGGGAGAGCACTTCAGCTTAAGATTCCCTCGTTTTAAAACTTTTAGAGGCTTTGAACCAGGTGAAAAAATTTAATGAGTATTAAATATTTAAAAGTTTCATTGATATTTTTGTTAGGCTTAACGCTTCAATCCTGCATGGCAACACCTCCTAAGAATCCTGACAATATCTGTTTAATTTTTGAAGAAAAAAAGAGTTGGTATAAGGCTGTTATGAAGTCTGAAAAAAGATGGAAAATACCACCGTATGTATTAATGTCTTTTGTATATCAAGAATCAAGCTTTCAATCAGATGCAAAGCCTGAGAGAACAAAATTACTATGGGTTATTCCATGGAAAAGAAAATCAACTGCAGTTGGCTACTCACAAGCTCTAAATATGACATGGGAAGATTATAAAGAGGAAACTGGAAACACTAGGGCAAACAGAAAAGATTTTAGAGATTCAGCAGATTTTATAGGTTGGTATGCAAGCAAAGGCTACTATCAAGGTTTTGATAGGCTAGATGCGCGTTCACTTTATCTCGCCTATCATGAGGGATATGGAGGGTTTAAGAAAAAAACTTATAGAAAAAAACCCTGGTTAATTAAAGTTGCAGATAGAGTCCAAACAAGATCTACGAAATATCAACAGCAATACTGGGGATGTGCAAAAGAGCTAAAGAGGAAAAGGTTCTTTTTCTTCTAAATTAGATATTTTTTATATCAAAATTAAGCTTAGAAAGCTCTTCGGTAAAGTTCTCACCAGCTATAACGGATTTTTTAGAATCATTAAATAAATACTTTTCGGAAACTTTTACAAGATCTTCTAAAGTACATTCTTTTACTCTTGATCTAAAAAGCAAGCGCTCTTCTTGTGTTTTATTATCAAGCTCACTCATAAAATCACTCATTGCTTCACCGTAAGGAGATAATGGCTTATCTATACTTGAGATAACCCCTAGCACACCTTCTTCAAGCTGATCATTTGATATGTTTTTCAAAGACCATGCTCTAGAATTTTTAAATTCTTCAAACGTTTCTGTACATTTTGGATCCCTATAAGAGAAAAATTTAAATACTTTATTATTTGAATCTTGAGTAGCGCCAGATCCATAAGCACCGCCTTTCTCTCTAATTGCCGAATGAAGATAGCCATTACGCAATACAGTTCCAAGAACAGTTAAAGCAGGAGCATCTTCATGCTTTGAATCAACTGATGGGAAAGCTTCTGCACAAAAACATACTTGCGATCCAGTAACCCAGCCAACTGAGTTATTTTGAACATCAACAAAATCTTGATTATTTAAATCAAAAGTTTCTGAATTAAATATAGTATTTAGTTTAAGGTCGGATTGATGTAATGATGAGGCAGTAAATAAATAGTTAGGTGTTTTTGATAGCTTATTTTTAATGGAGTGCAACGAATTTAAATATATATCAAATTCATTCTTATCACTTACTAACTTAGATAATTTATTTGTATTATGTATAAATCTTAAGCCTGAAGTTAAATCATTAGTTGCTGCAATATCTGTTATTTGAGATGCAGCATTACTCATTGATAGGATATGACCATTTTGAATTACAGATTTTTCGTTATCTGCAGATATAAACTCTAGCAACTCTTTAATTCTCTTTGATTCGTTAAAATTTGAATCACTAATTGTTTTTAGCATCAAATCCTGCATTAGCAGATCATTTTTTTCTAAGCTCTTGGATGAGAGCTTTAAAGCTAATTTATATGAGTTGCCATCATCATTCGGTAAAGTAATAAAGGAAGCAGAAATGCCGCCAGTTATTGAAGATTGATATCTTTGAATATCTTCATATGAATCATGACCAAGGCCAATATCTGTTAATGTGCTTGTAAAAAGGTTTGCAACACTTAACTCATCCTGATTTAAAGCATCGCATGGAAATAACATAGAATGATAAACGATACCGTTTGTACCAGTTTTGTAAAAATAATTAGAATTTGTATTAGTTTCTGTTATTACTGGAGATGCATAGTTTCTTGAAAGAGGGATGTCGTCTTTTGTTACCTTTGGAAGAATCTCAGGATCATCTTGTGCATTCTGTCTGGTTTCAAGCTCGTTAGCTAGCCTTACAATATCTTCCTTTTCTTTTTGTGATAAATCCCTAGTTTTTTCAAAGACTTTTTGCTGGATTTTATCTTCATTTTTTTTATTGAATTCAGTGTCTGGTACAAGAGAGTAATTCAACCTATGCGCATTTAAAATAAGATTTTTTTCTATGAGGTTTTCAATATAATTTTCTGATTTTAAATTTTTTTTAATAGTATCAAATGCATTGTCTAGGTCTAGAATTTCAAGAGGATTGTCATTATGTATACAAGCTGGTAAACAATTTAACATTATTTGAAGCCCAAATGGCATGCCTGAGCCTGTTATTTCTCTTTGCCTTATTTCAAGTTGATGTAAAGAGGAGTTTATTAAATCTTTTGGAACCCCATCCTTAACAAGCGATTCAAGACAGTCAATTATCAATTTTTCGACTTCAATTTGCTTATTTGCATCCACTCCTTCAAGACCAGCCGCAAAAACAAGTTCTTTTTGATCTGCCTCAAGTCCTGTAAGGGGAGATGGTGACGTGCCTAATTCTGAACCCTCTAGAGCTTTTCGAAGGGGAGACGCTGAATTATCTAAAAGTATATTAGACATTAAGTAAGTCTCCAGAAGTTCTACTGGATTATGACTCTCATTTAGAAGCCAGCTAATTACAACATGATGATTGTTTTCATCCCCAGGCTGAGGGTTGTAAAAATCAGATATTATTTTTGGTGAAGATAGTCTTTTTTCATTTCTCACTGCTACTACTTCATTAGATGGAGAGAAGCTATCTAGTACATTAACTTTAATAAATTTTTGAATTTCTTTAGGATCTAGTTTACCGAATGTAAAAAAGGTTGCATTAGATGGGTGATAATGCTTTTTATGAAAATTAACTAAATCTTCATGAGTAAGATCAATAATATTTTCTGGGTCTCCACCACTATTATGTTTATATGTTGATGAAGAGTACAAATGTTTTGACATACCATGCCACAATTGACTTGTAATGGAGCTCATTGCTCCCTTCATTTCATTATATACAACACCTTTAATTTCAATCTCACTGTCAGGATTATTTTTCTCCTTGAATTCAAGTCTATGGCCTTCTTGAGCAAAATCCAAGCTATCAAGATTTGGAAAGAATGATGAATCTAAATATACCCCTAATAAATTATCAAAATCTTTTTTGTTTAGAGTTGCAAAAGGGTAAGCTGTCCAATCACTTGATGTGAAGGCATTCATAAATGTATTAAGAGATCTTCTTATCATCATAAAAAAGGGATCTCTTACAGGATATTTCTTGGAACCACAAAGGGCAGTATGTTCAAGAATGTGAGCTACCCCAGTTGAATCTTCTGGAATTGTTCTAAAAGCAACCATAAAAACTTTTTCATCACTATTTGTATCTAAGTGGACATGCTTGCAATTAAATTCAGATTCGTTATATATTTGAGCATTAATATCTAATAAAGGAATATACTTTTGTTCTTGAAGGTTAAACATAATAAAATCTATTTAAATTTATAATTAATTCTATGAAAAATATAACAACACTACTTACACTAATACTATTAATCGGTTGTAATAGTATTCAAACTAACATTGAAGTTGATTCAGTTGATACTTTCAACTTAGACAATTATAACGACTTTTATATAAAGATAAATGAATCTAATGTTAGTGCTGAAATAAATCCTATTGAATTAGAAAGATTTAAAGATAATCTTAAGTATGCACTTCAAGAAAGAGGTCTTACTTATTCAGCTGATTCAAACCTTACATTTGATATCAACCTAACTACCAAAGATAAAATTCAATCAGATAGAATGAATCATTATTATTCTAGATATTACTGGGATAGATATATGTATCGTGATGACATTAGAACTATTACAGAGAATATTCTTAGAGTTAATCTTAAGGATAACTCTTCAGACTCAACCCTTTGGACTGTGGTGACTATATGGAGGTCAGGTTCTTCAAAAGCAGCGACATCAGATGATGGATCTGATCTAATTGTAGATGAAATAATGCTTAGTTTTTTATAAAAAATAAACTTAGTGATTTCAAAAAATATATCAAGTCTTTTATTTTGCTTTTTCCTTTTATCTTGCGCTCCACAAGATAGTGAAATTGAAATCCCAAAAACCTCCCAAGTAGAAAATCTTATAGAGCACTCAAAAGAATTTGAAAGAAAGGTATATTCTTATGATACCCCTGGTGGAAAAATACATTTAGCAATTGGCTTTGGTATTGCTAATTCAATAATGGTTGAAGGTGATAGTGGAAACATTATTATTGATTCATCAGACAGTACTTATGAGGCTGAAGAGATATATAAGCTTTTTAAACAAAAAAACTCCAATCCAATTAAAGCCATTATTTATACCCATAACCATGGGGATCATACTTTCGGAACTGCATATTACTTAACAACACAGAAAGAAAGACCAAAAATTATTGCTCATAAATCTACAGATTATTATATGCAGAGAATTCTTGGAATAATTAATCCTATCATTAGCACTAGAAGTACCAGAATGTTTGGAACCGCCTTACCGGAGGATGATGTTATAAATGTTGGCATTGGCAAAAGCCTCAATATTTCTAAATCACCATTTGGTTATGTTAGTCCAGATACGACGTTTGAGGATGAACTTAAGATCAACATTGCTGGAATAAATATTGAACTTTATCATGCTCCTGGCGAAACCAATGATCAGTTATTTGTCTGGCTACCTAATCATAAATCATTAATGCCGGGCGATAACATATATAAGACATTTCCCAATCTATACACAATCAGAGGAACAACTCATAGAGATGTAATGGGGTGGGTTTCAAGTCTAGATCACATGCGTTCATTTAATTCTGAGTACGTATTTCCTAGTCACACCAAGCCAATTATTGGATCAGTGGTAATATCAGATACTCTTACTTTGTACAGGGATGCAATTCAGTTTGTTCATGATCAAACTGTCAGATTAATGAATCAAGGTTTCTACCCAGATCAGATTATTCAATTAGTAGAGTTACCAGAGCCTATAAAAAAGTCTCCTTTTTTAAATGAATTTTATGGCACAGTAAGATGGTCTGTTAAAAGTATCTTCAATGGCTATCTTGGCTGGTTTAATGGTAATCCTGCTGAATTAGATCCATTATCAAGAAAAGATGAGGCTCAGAAATTTGCAAATCTAGCTGGTGGAGAAGAAGCTTTATTTTTAGCCTTTCAAAATGCAGTAAATGATAAAGAGATGCAATGGGCCCTAGAGCTAAGTGATAGGTTGATGGCATTAAATTATTCTATAGCTGAAGTGGAATCCCTAAGAAGAGAGGCTTTACTTTATATTGGAGCAAGGTCTTCTAACCCCAATAAAAGAAATTACTTTCTTTCATCAGCGCTGGAGTTAAATGATAATTTTGTCTCTTTTTCAGAGACCGAAAGAACTGTAGAAGGAGTTAAAGAAATTTCAATAGATACTATTTTTAGTATTCTATCTGTGAGGCTAAATCCAGAGAAAGTCGTGAATAAGAATATGAATGTATGTTTTTATTTTTCATCAGGACTAAGAAAAACAATATCAATTAGAAATCAGGTTGCTGCAATATCTAATCAAATTAATGATCCATGCGCTATTAAAGTTAAGTCAACAGAATTTAACTTTAAAATGGCGATATCGGGTTTGGCCAACCCAGTGATGGCTATGGCTAACGGCGATCTTGAAGTTGATGGAAGTAATACGGAGTTTCTTCAGTTCCTTACTTATTTTAGGTAATTTTTACCATCTATATTTATCGAAGTTTTCTGGATTAGCCCAGCCTTCAGAATTATTCCATGATCTTTTATTATTGTAGGTCTTTAGATTATATGAAAAACATAGTAACTTATTTTTACTGTCTTCTAATTCAACCTGAAATCCAAGTTTAATCATATTTGATTCTATTACTCCGTCTTCAGGAATGGTAAATATCATAATTTTTTGACTAAGAAGATTTTTTATAATCCCGATTTCACTATCCTTAAGTTCTATGTCTTCAAGTACTATAAATAAATCACTAGTTTCCTTAATGTCATCAATTGACGGAGAAATATTAATTTGAGATACGCTTGTATTTTCAAACAATTTAACAAGCACAGAAATATTTTGTTTAGTAACAAGCTGAACATTTGATGCGTTTTCTTCTTGAACTATCTTTAGGATAAAGTTATTTAGAATACTTCCATTTTTTTTCATTTTAACAGATGTTTTACAGCCTCTCTTTCTGATTCAAGCTCATCAATTGATATTTGAAATTTTTTCTTTGCAAATTCAGACATACTAATGTCTCTTTTAATCTCAACACTACCATCGGAAAGTGTTATTAAAGGATAGCCGCAAATGAGACCTTCCGGTACACCATATGCTCCATCACTAGCAACTGCTGCACTGAATGAGTTTCCTTCTTCGGTTGTATTTTCACAGGCAATTATTGTATCTAAAGCTGCTTTAGCAGCTGAAGTTGCAGAAGAGGCGCCTCTAGAATCTATCACGGCCTTTCCCCTTTGCTGAACAGTGGGTAAGAAATGATCCTCAACCCATTTCATATCTTCTATAACATCTTTTCCTAGTTCCCCATCAATTAAAACATTCTCTACATCAGGATACATGGTAGGGCTGTGATTGCCCCAAATAATCATATTCTTAACATCTTTAATATTAGTACCAGTTTTTTTACTAATTACTGATTTAGCCCTGCTTGAATCAAGCATGGTCATCGCCATCCATAATTGAGATTCTTTACCTGCTGAGTTTTTTCCTATTAATGCGTTAGTATTTGCAGGATTACCAACAACAAGAATTTTTGCATCATTTTTACCATTCTTACCTATGGCCTCACCTTGTTTAACAAAGATTCCGCCATTAATTTTAAGTAAATCTGATCTTTCTTCTATTTTCTTGCCCTCGTAAACAATTCCTCTTGGAATACTTCCTACCAAAAGGAACCAATCTGCATTATTGGAAGCCTCTTCAAAGTTGTCTGTGTATGTTACTTCGCCCATGTTAGGAAAATATGAATCCTCAAGCTCCATAACTAAGCCTTCAAGTTTGCTAACAACTTGCGGAATCTCAACAAGACACAAGTCAACAATCTTATCTCCAAATGTATTTCCATCAACCAGCCTTGGAATAAGAGAGTAGGCTATTTGACCTGCTGCTCCAGTGACTACAACTTTTACTCTTGAACTCATTTCTTTTCCTTATGAATTTGAAAATTAATTGGTAATTATATTCCTAAAAGTTAAATTTATTCTTGGCTTTTTAGGTTTTTTTGTTTTTTTTATTTCGTGTTTCCAATATTTTTGTGTATGGCCATGCATCACCATAAGCTGACCACTGGTTTGCGGGATGTTTAAGCTTGTTTTTATATTTTTATGCTTGAAATAAATATCTCTTGATTCTCCAAGTGATAATGATGCTATTACGGGATTCATGCCAAGTTCTTTTTCATCATCAGCATGGAGCCCCATAGAATCATTTTCATCTCTGTATAAATTTGCAAGAACAGAGTTAAATTTATGAGATGTAACCTGCTCTATGTTTAGTTTAATTTCTAGCAGTATTGCATTCCAATCATGTCTATTAAGTTTTTTTCCAGAATATCTATACTCTATGTTTTGATCAGCATACCAAGCTTGAAGTCTTGGAATTTGATGATTCTTTCCAAAGATTTTTATAAATCCTGTTTCCCAATACAAATTTTCTAAGCATGCTTCGTACCATAAATCTATTTTTTGTTTTGTTCCAATGCTGTTATACAAACTAATATCTAAATTTGGATATCCAGTTATTACTTCTTTTTCAAACAAGGATGTTCCTTTTTTCGGTTATAGTAAACAAGACTAATTTTTATTAGAATAACTTTATCTTAAATATATAAAAACTTCCAAAAAAAGGGGTGAAATAAATGAGTATTAGATTTGATAATCAAGTTGCAATTGTTACCGGTGCAGGTGGAGGACTAGGCAAAGAGCATGCTCTAGATCTTGCAAGAAGAGGCGCTAAGGTAGTTGTAAACGATCTTGGTGGCGGTGTTGATGGAAGTGGAGCCAGTGATGCTGCTAAAGCTGTAGTTGATCAAATTATCTCTGAGGGAGGTGAGGCAATAGCAAATGGTGCAAGCGTTACTGATTTAGATGCTGTTAAGGCCATGGTAAATGAAGCTATGGAGAAATGGGGCAGAATAGATATCCTTGTAAACAATGCTGGAATTTTGAGAGATAAAAGTTTCCACAAAGATTCTATAGAGAGCTTTAATGCTGTTATGGATGTTCACTTTCAAGGTACTTTAAATTGCACCCATACGGTATATCCGATAATGAGAGAGCAAGAGTTTGGTAGAATAATTTTTACAAGTTCATCAAGCGGAGTATTTGGTAACTTTGGTCAAGCTAATTATGGTTCTGCAAAAATGGCAGTAATAGGCTTAATGAATACACTTAAACTAGAAGGTCAAAAATATAACGTATATACCAATTCAATTACTCCTGTTGCATACACAAGGATGACAGAAGGCTTGATACCTGAAGATTTTGGTAAAAATATGCAGCCTGAACATGTAACACCTGCAGTTGTTTACTTGGCAAGTAAAGATGCTCCTAATGGAGTTATTATTGCTGCTGGAGCTGGAGTTTTTGCAAGAATATTCATTCATGAAACAATGGGCATTAATCTTGGAACTGATGAAGACATGACTGCAGAAAATATTGCTGCAAATTGGGATAAAGTTTCAGATATGGATGATGCCAGACCGCTTCAAAATGGCGGCGAGCAAACTTTAAAAATATTTGAATTGATCAATAAGGGTTAAGCATGAAGCTTTATTCAAGTAAGCTTGCCCCAAGCCCATTAAAGGTTCTAATTTTCTTAAAAGAAAAGGCTATTTTTGATCAGGTTGAAATAATTGATTTAGATCTAGGAAAACTGGAGCACAAGACACCTGAATATAAGACAATAGCACCTAACTCAAAAGTCCCCGCTCTCAAGTTAGATGATAATACTATTATCTTGGAAACAACTGCTATATGTAGATATTTAGAGTCTTTATATCCTGAACCCAATCTATTTGGAGAAAATCCTATAGAGATAGCTTCTATTGAAATGTGGTACTCAAGGGTCACATATGAATTAATGGTTCCTTTAATGCATGGATTTAGGCACACACACCCACACATGAGTCAGATGGAAGACCAAAACCAAGAATATGGCCTTGCACAAAGAAAGTTAGCTATAAAGGCTTTAGATGCTTATGATAAAATCATGGCTGCTAGAGAATATATTGCAGGAGAAAGATTTACTTATGCAGACATTCAAATGGTCACGTCCTTACAATTTTTAGTCAGGTTAAATAGGCTTGATATTGCAGATTACGAAAACCTGAATGATTACATCAATCAGGTTTCCAACAGACCTAGTTTTTCTATTTAGGCTATTACCAGTTCAGAGCACCACCAACCTGGTATTCAGTAACTCTAGTTTCAAAGAAGTTTTTCTCTTTCCTTAGGTCAATAATTTCAGACATCCAAGGGAAGGGGTTTCCTACACCTTTAAATTCTTCTTCTAGACCTATCTGTGTCAGTCTTCTGTTTGCAATAAATTTTAGATATTCTTCCATCATTGCTGCATTCATTCCTAACACACCACGAGGCATAGTATCTCTTGCATACATTATCTCTAATTCTGTACCTTCAAGTATCATTTGAGCTGCTTCAGCTTTCATCTCTTCATCCCATAAATGCGGATTTTCAATTTTAATTTGATTGATTACATCAATACCAAAATTTACATGCATAGACTCATCCCTAAGAATGTATTGAAATTGCTCTGACGTTCCAGTCATTTTATTTCTTCTTCCCATAGACAATATTTGAGTGAATCCGCAATAAAAGAAAATTCCTTCTAGCACGCAATAAAAAGCTATAAGATTTTTTAGGAGCTGTTTATCTGTTTCCACTGTTCCTGTTTTAAATTCAGGATTTGATATTTCTTGAGTATATTTTAATCCCCATGCAGCTTTTCTTGATACACATGGTATTTCTCTATACATATTAAAGATTTCTCCCTCATCCATTCCAAGGGACTCTATGCAATACTGATATGCATGTGTATGAATAGCTTCCTCTAAGCTTTGTCTTAAAATATATTGCCTACATTCTGGATTTGTTATCAGTCTATATAAAGCTAATACTAAATTATTGGCAACTAGAGAATCAGCCGTTGAGAAGAAGCCTAGATTTCTTTTTACTATTGTTCTCTCATCTTCTGTTAAGCCATCTTCAGATTTCCATAAAACTATATCATTAGTCATGTTAATTTCTTGAGGCATCCAGTGGTTAGCACTACCGTCTAGGTATTTTTGCCATGCCCAATCATATTTAAATGGCACTAGTTGATTTAAATCAGCTTTACAGTTGATCATCATTTTGTCATCAACCTGCACTCTTGATCCAGCCATCTCATCAAGCTCTTCTATGCCTGCAGCAACATCTAAATTTTTTATTGCTTCTCTAGCAATTTTTGCTCTAGAACCTTCTTCAATACTTGTATTTTCATTTTTTATCCTAGCTTCTGTATCAACAGGTGTAGGAGCAGGTTTTAGCTCTTCAACTTTAGGCGCATCAACAACAGTTTTGGTTACTGTAACCGCAGCAGCTGTGTTCACTTCCTCTTTTCCGTAATCATCCCAATTTAACATCTCTTTCTCCTATATTATTGGCATGCTTCACAATCTGGATCATCCAGAGAGCAAGCATCTGGAACAGGAGCTGGTGCTCCAAGTTCCTGTGGCGCAGACTGAGTTGCCTCAGCACTCACCGCATTAAGTTTTCCTTGCGCAACAGTTGATTTTTCAGTTGATGTTGCAGCTATAGATCTAAGGTAATAAGTAGTTTTTAAACCAGAGTACCAAGCCATCCTGTATGTGATATCTAGTTTTTTTCCATCCGCATTACCTATATATAAATTCAATGACTGAGCTTGATCAATCCACTTCTGTCTTCTACTTGCTGATTCAACTATATATCTAGGCTCTACTTCGAAAGCAGTAGAATATATTGTTTTTATTTCATCAGGTATTCTTGATATTTGAGATAAACTTCCTTCAAAATACTTAAGATCGTTGATCATGACGTCATCCCATAAATTTAGTTCTTTTAACTTATGAACTAGGTGAGGGTTAACAATAGTAAATTCTCCAGATAGATTAGATTTAACATATAGGTTTTGATATGTTGGCTCTACTGATTGAGTTACACCAGTTATGTTTGAAATGGTTGCTGTCGGGGCTATAGCCATAACATTAGAATTTCTCATACCATCAGATATAACTTTCTTTCTTAGAGTGTCCCAATCAAGTGTTTCCGATCTATCAACATTTAGATACTCAGACCCTCTATTCTCAGCTAATATTTCTATTGAATCTTTTGGAAGTATTCCTTTGCTCCACAGAGATCCCTCATATGACTCATAAGCTCCTCTTTCTTTTGCAAGCTCTGTTGATGCATGAATTGCATAATAGCTGATTAATTCCATACTTTTATCAGCAAAATCTACAGCATCATCACTACAATATGCTATATCCTGCACATACAATGCATCCTGGAATCCCATCATACCAAGACCAATAGGTCTATGCTTGAGATTGGAGTTTTTTGCTGTATCTACAGAGTAATAGTTAATATTTATAACGTTATCAAGCATTCTTATTGCTGTTGAAACAGTTTGCTTAATTTTTTCTTCATCTAGCTTTCCATCTTTCATATGTCTTGCAAGGTTTACAGAGCCTAAATTACATACAGCTATCTCTTCTGCGCTAGTGTTAAGAGTAATCTCTGTGCAAAGGTTTGAAGAATGTATAACGCCAGCATGCTGTTGAGGTGATCTTAGGTTGCATGAATCTTTAAATGTAATCCAAGGATGACCTGTTTCAAATAACATTGTTAACATTTTTCTCCATAGCTCCTTGGCCGGGACTGACTTAAATTGATCCATTTCTCCAGCCTCTGCTTTTCTTTCATATTCTTCATATTTTTCTTCAAAAGCTTTACCAATAAGATCATGAAGGTCTGGCGCTTCACCAGGAGAGAAGAGTGTCCAATTTTTATCTTCTTCAACTCTCTTCATAAATAAGTCTGGAACCCAATTTGCTGTATTCATATCATGGGTTCTTCTTCTTTCATCCCCTGTATTTTTTCTAAGCTCTAAAAACTCTTCTACATCTAAATGCCATGTTTCTAGGTAAGCACACATAGCTCCTTTTCTTTTCCCGCCTTGATTAACAGCAACAGCAGTATCGTTTGCAACTTTTAAGAAAGGAACAACACCCTGACTTTTACCGTTAGTTCCTTTGATGTAAGAATTCATTGCTCTAACTGATGTCCAGTCATTTCCTAGTCCTCCAGCCCATTTTGAAAGAAGTGCATTGTCTTTCATGGCTCCAAAAATACCATCTAAATCATCTGGAATTGTTGTTAGGTAACAAGAGGATAATTGCGGCCTTTTGGTCCCTGAATTAAAAAGAGTAGGAGTTGAGCTCATATAATCAAAGCTTGATAGTAATCTATAAAATTCTATTGCTCTCTCTTCTCTATTATCTTCTTCTACAGCCAGACCCATAGCCACTCTCATGAAAAAAACTTGAGGAAGTTCATATCTAACATCATTAGAGTGAATAAAGTATCTATCATATAGTGTCTGTAATCCTAGATAAGTAAATTGATTATCTCTTGTATGATCTATTGCTTTACCAAGTCTATCTAAATCAAAAGTTTTTAATCCTGGGTCTAATATATCTAGCTCAATTCCTTTATCTATATATGCTAAAAAAGCTTTAGGATAGAATTCTTCCATTTGATCATATGTCGACTCTTCTGCTACTCCAAGAAAGCCAAGTGCTTCACTTCTAAGCTGGTCCATCAGAATTCTTGCCGTAACAAATGAGTAGTTTGGCTCCTGCTCAACCTTTGTTCTAGCTGACATCACAAGACTCGTTCTCATATCTGCTAGCGATACTCCGTCATATAGATTTTTTAATGCCTCTTCCAGAACAACATTCATTGATACCTCTTCAAGGCCATGACATGCATCATTAATTAATGCTGCTACCTTATCTACGTCAAGTGGTACCAAAGTCCCATCTGTTTTTGTAATATTTATCTTAGGTTTGTTTGGTATATCAATCTCTGGAGCTACTTTTTTTCTTTCTTGAGTTCTACCTGCTCTATATAGAATATAGCTTCTAGCTACTTCTAGTTCCTCACTTCTCATTAATTGAAGCTCAACTTGATCTTGAATCTCTTCTATATGAAGTGTTCCCCCTGATGGCATTCTTCTTTCAAAAACCTCAATTACTCCAGACGAAATTGCATTTACTTTTTTATGAATTCTTTCACTTGCTGCGGCATTCCCAGATTCTGTTGCAAGAAAAGCCTTAGTTATTGCAACTTTTATTTTATCTTCTTCAAAAGCCACCACTTTTCCATTTCTTTTTATAACTCTTAACTTACCTGGAGCAGTGGTTTCAACATCATTAGTTTGTGTTTGTTGCTGAACTTCTAATGTTTTACTAATTTCTTGTTGTGTTGTTTCCATTTTCTTTCTCTGTTTCCCTATTTATTCGCCGTAATTTTTCTACTCATGAAGAGTTCTTATAATTTAAATTTTTTGGAAGAAGTTTTGTGTGTCTGCAGTTACACTAACTTTATGTTCCGCTACCCTAATATTACTTGTTGTGGATAAAGAATCAAGTAAAAAAACACTATATATTGTGACAATTTCATTTTTTTTCACTATATAGTGTATGTAAGCTGTTTTTTTGTTGTTGGTAATCAGTGTATAAATTGTGGATAATTCACATTAAAGGAGAAATAATATGAATAATTTTTTAGCTATAGATCAAGGTACAACCAGCTCTAGAGCAATAATTTTTAGTCCCAACCACGAGCCGATTAGAGACTCTCAAAAAGAGTATGCATTATCTTATCCTAATGATGGATGGGTAGAAGCAGAGCCAAGTGATATTTTAAAAACAGTTAAGGAAACATTAGAAAATGTTATACAACAATCTTCAGAGATAATAAGTTCTTGCGGAATAACAAATCAAAGAGAAACAACAATAGTTTGGTCTATAGAGACGGGTGAGCCAATCTATCCTGCTATTGTTTGGCAAGATAGAAGGACTCATGAGTTATGTAAAACATTAAAGGATAATGGCCATGAGGCAATGGTAAGAGCTAAGACTGGGTTGGTGATTGACCCTTACTTTTCTGCAACAAAAATAAAATGGATATTAGATAACGTAGATGGAGCAAGAAAAGATGCTAAAGCAGGTAAGCTTAGGTTTGGGACGGTTGATTCCTTTTTGGTGAATAAACTATCCAAAGAAAGACTCCATTTAACTGATGTAACAAATGCCTCAAGAACTATGTTATTCAATATTAATGATATGCAGTGGGATGAAGACTTATTAAATTTATTTGATATACCAAGATCCATGCTTCCAGAAGTAAGGTCTTGCGACTCTGATTATGGAACTCTTAATATAGAAGGACAAAATATAGCCATTAAGGGTGTTATTGGAGATCAACAGTCCGCTTTAGTAGGCCAGCGCTGTTTTAATCTTGGAGACATGAAATCGACTTATGGCACTGGTTGTTTTTTAATGGTCAATACAAAAGAAAAATTAATTACTCTTGATGAAGGCCTTCTTACCACTGTTGGTTACAAGCTAAATAATGAAATTAATTATGCAATCGAAGGAAGTATTTATTCATGCGGCAATATAATTCAATGGCTTAGAGATAAAATGGAATTTTTTAAAGATGCATCAAGCAGCGAAGAATTTCTTAATCAAAATGGTTTTTCTAATAATATCCAGTTCTTACCTGCTTTTAATGGGCTTGCAGCACCATATTGGGACTCTGATGTGAGAGGGGGTTTTTATGGAATCACACAGGACGCATCCAAGAATGACATGATTACGGCTGCATTTAAATCAATATGTTATCAGACAAGAGACATTACAGAATTACTTATACAGAATAACATCAAGATAAACTCTCTTAATGTAGACGGTGGAATGGCTGCAAATAAGACATTCTGTCAGTTATTATCTGACTCCCTTAAGGTAAATATTTTGAAACCAGTAAATATTGAATCTACTGCTTTAGGCGCATGCATTGTTGCTCAAATATCACAGGGTGAAAATATTGATAACATAAAATCAAGAATAGAAGATAAATACGAACCCCAAGATGATTTAAAAGATTTTCTTGAAACAGATTACAGGCTTTGGAGAAACTATATAGAAAAAACTATATCTAATATTAAGTAGTTTAATTCGTTAAATAATAATTTTTTTTCTATATAATACATATTCATAAAAACAAACATATTCAAATGTTTACATATAAAATTTTTAATAATATTGCTAAGGATGGCTTGAACATCTTAGATGAAAATGATTTTCATATAGATGAGATCGATCCTGATTCTCTTATCTTAAGGAGTCAAAATCTTTCTAGTGACGATTTTAATGACTCTTTGAAATGTATTGGTAGGGCTGGAGCAGGCACAAATAATATACCTGTTGAAGAAGCTACAAATAAAGGTATTGTTGTCTTTAACACCCCTGGAGCAAATGCAAATGCGGTTAAAGAACTAGTTGTTTGCGGTATGCTTCTATCTTCGCGAGGTATTATCCAAGGAAATATTTTCTCTAAGACATTGTCTGGACAAGATTCTGCTGAGTTAAATAAATCAATGGAATCTCAGAAGAAAAACTTTAAAGGGAATGAGTTAAAGGGCAAAACTTTGGGCATTATTGGCCTAGGTGCTATAGGGTCTTTACTCGCCCAAACCGCTGAAGTGATGGGGATGAAAATTATTGGATATGACCCTTATATTTCTATAGATGCTGCATGGCGATTACCTAAGGATGTTGAAAAAGCAGATTCTATGGATCATCTTCTAAATAATTCGGACTATGTTTCGATTCATGTGCCTTTAGTCGATGACACAAAAGACTTAATAAATAAAGAATCACTTAAAAAATTTAAAAAAGGCGCTAAGTTAATTAACTTATCAAGAGGAGGTATTGTTAATAACGAAGATATCATAGAAGCTTTAGACTCAAAAGTAATTGATAAATTCGTTACTGATTTTCCTACTCCTGAGCTAGTAACTAGAGCTAATAATTTTCAAGATGTCATACTTTTACCTCACCTGGGTGCTAGTACAAAGGAAGCTGAGGTGAATTGTGCAGTTATGGCGGCTGAACAGATTTCTAATTTTCTTAATGATGGAATCATTATCAATTCCGTTAATTTTCCATCAATCAAACTAGGAAGAAAAACAAAATATAGAATGGTTATCATCAACAAAAATGAACCCGGAATGATAGGTAAAATAACTGATGAGATTGGATATAAAAATATCAATATTGCAGACATGACTCACAAAAGTAGGGAAGCTATAGGAATTAATCTGATTGATTTAGAGGATGAGCCGACACAGGAATTAATCAGAAATATTGAAAATATAGACCATGTAATAAGTGTAAGACTTTGTAATAAACTATAGTCAATATTAAGAATTAGTACTTCAACTTATGTCGCTTTCTGTTTTGTAAACAATTAACATATTTTTATACTTGTCAACAGCACCAAAGAGTGATATCAATCACTTGCAATGTTTGACTTAAAAAATTATAAGAAATTGATATATTTTTGTTAAAACATTGATTTGCGGTGTTTTTTTTAATATCTGTATAATTTTTACTCAACTTAAAGAAAACCTTTATATTAAAGGCTTTATTGTGTTATAAATAAAGTTATCCATAACTTTATCCACAGTTTCTGTGGATAAGATTTTTGTAAAATATGCAAAAACATAATCTTAATATTAAACTACCTGAGAGCTGGGAAGAAGAGCTCAAAAACACAAAGCTTAAGGGCAATATTTATTCCCCACTAAATAAGATTTATTCAGACATAAATAAAGGCCATGATGTTTATCCTCCTTTAGATAAAATTTTTAATGCTTTTAATTTATGCAACTTTGACAATACAAAAGTTGTTATATTTGGCCAAGATCCTTACCATCAAAAAGGTCTTGCAAATGGTTTAGCATTTGCAGTGAATAAGGGTAATAAAATTCCCCCTTCACTTAGAAATATATATAAAGAAATTCAAGATGATTTAGGATTTTGTTATCATAATTTAGGTAATTTAGAAGAATGGGCTAGGCAAGGAGTTCTTCTTCTTAATACATCTCTTAGTGTTATAGACTCTTTACCCGGATCTCATTCCAATATTGGTTGGAGCATGCTTATAGATTCTGTTATACAAATTTTAAACAATAAAAAGGATGTTATTTTTCTTTTATGGGGGAGCAGCTCGGCAAAAAAAGAATATTTAATAGATAGCAAAGTTAATTATGTTCTGAAATCATCTCATCCCTCACCTTTATCATCTTACAGAGGATTTTTTGGATGCAAGCATTTCTCAAAGACAAACGACATCCTGTTGAATATCAACAAGATTCCCATAAAGTGGTAAAACTATATAATTTGGATAGAAGGGTCTTCTTGCGTTAGAGCCTCTAAAGAATCTTTTTTAATTATACTTAAGCAGATAAAACTATCTTTTATTTTTATTGATTCACCTATAATTTTTAAATTTTTTTCTTCTTTAATCTCAGTTTTTGAAATAATGGTACAAAACCTTCTTCGATCAACACCTAAATATTTCATTCTTGCAATTATTTCTTGGCCTCTGAAGCAACCTTTATCAAAAGAAACTCTCTGTATATCATAATTTATCTCCAAAGGCCTGTATTTACCTGTCTCATTTTTTGATAGATAAAAATTACCCAAAATCATATTTGCTACAGACCATTCTTTTAAAGAAATATTATTAGCAATATCTTTTTTATCATCTTCAATTTCTACAGATAATGCAAAAGTATTATTTTTTAAGAAAATACTTTTACTAAAAGGTTCTGATTCAACAGATGCGCGAATATAATTAGTTTTTTCTAAAAATGTAACGCCAAAGAACTTAGCAAAAGGCGCTAATTCGTCTATAAATGTATCAACAAGTTCACGATTAATAATAATTTTATATTTATTGTTAGATTTGCTAATTAAAAAACCAGCCATGACAAAACCTTTCTGATTGCATATAGATGAAAGGTGAAAACTATTATTTGATACAGAATTGATGTCAGAAGTTATTTGACCTTGAAGAAAATTTTTAACTTTTTCCTTATCTCCTTCAATTTCAATAACCTTTAAGGTATCTAAATAAAGAGAGCCAATTGATATTAATTTATTTTGAATGTCTATTTTCTTGTAAGATTATTAAATTATTATTTTATTTTAACCAATGAACCAAGAAATAAACAGAATACACTGGAAATGTAGAAGAGGTATGAGGGAAATAGATCTTCTTCTAAGAGAGTTTTCTCAGAATAAACTAGAGTCTTTAGGGCAAGAAGATATCAGAAAGCTGGATGCTATTCTTGATTATGATGATCAGAAGTTATTTGATTACATATTTAAAGGTGAGCCCATAGGACTTGAAGAGCATGAAAACTTTATTGATATGTATTTAAAAAATTTTACTCAACAAGGAAACTTTTAGTTCTTTTGTTTGTCAGATTAAAAAAGGAAGCAAAATTAAATGAACAATAATTCAAATAATGATGACTTCCTATTAATAAAAAAAGCTCAGAATGGGCATGAGGGAGCATTTAATTTTTTAATGACAAAATATTATCCAAGGGTTTATGCCTCTTTATATTCATATACAAAATCAAAAGAAGACTCTGAAGACCTTACACAACAGACCTTTGTAAAAGTATGGCAGCAAATTAAAACCTTTAGAGGCGATAGCGCCTTTTTTACTTGGGTGTATAGAATTGCTATCAACCTAGCTAAAAATCATTTTGCAAGCTCTTCATCAAAAAAAGACAAACTCAACATTTCATCGTCAGATATTGATATTGAATTTAAGACCTTCGCTAACCCAGAATCAGATCTAATGCATGATCAATCTTTAAAAAAAATTAGGGCGTTTGTTGATAAGTTACCAGAGTCATTAAAGACAGCATTTACTCTTAGGGAGTCTGATGGAAAAAGTTATGAAGAGATAGCTTTAATCACTGATACACCAATTGGTACGGTAAGGTCTCGAATTTTTCGTGCACGTGAAAATATTCTTAATTTCATATCAGAGGAGTTAGATGATGAATCATAATCTTGAGGAAAAACTATCAGCGTTGTTTGACGGAGAGCTAGATACAAATGAGGTTGATGAGATTCTTGATGCTCTCGAGAAGGATGCAAGCCTGCAAAAAAAATTATCTCAATATGCACTAGTCAGTTCATCGATAAATAATTCTAATAATATCCAATCAATTAACTCAAAGAAAAAATCTACAAGTTATGGCTTTTGGTTTTCAAATGCAATCACAGCAGCAGCTACGGTGCTCATAACTTTTGTTGCAATCAATCAGTTTGAGTTTTCAAGAATGGGCGAAGATATCTCTGCAAAAAATAAGTTAAATATTGCGATGAGCAGCAAAGAAGCAAAAGATATTGTATCAAAGGTTGAAGAAAATCTTGTTGATCATGTAATGCATGTAATAAACAATCCCGACCTTGATAATAGTACGCCTTATGATGTCGATTTAAGGAATGTTGGCTATAACAGACTTAGCTCTGATGGAAGAAAGTTTAATAAAGGAGAAAAAAACTTTATATTGCGCATTGAAAAAAAGAATTTAGGTATTAATAAAGTAAGGTACTGGAGACATGGTGATAAAATAATACATGTCGTTCCTTTGGCAGACGGAAGGGTTGTTACCATATACGGCAATATTGATGTTCAATCTGCCATAAATGTAGCTAATTCTATTAGTAAGTAAAATTAATAAAATAAAATGAAAATAATAAAAAATACACTAACAATATTTTTCTTGAGTATATTCATGGTGCCGAATATCTCTGGCTCATCTTTACCAGAAAATATTTCAGAATTAGTTGAAGATACAGCTTCAGCAGTTGTGAACATCACATCGAAAAAAGAAATAAACCAAAGACAATCATATGGATATGGGGGAATACCAGACGAAATGCTTGAGAGATTTGGTATACCAAGACAATTCAGAGAAATGCCCCAACAAAAAAGAGAAGCAACCTCATATGGATCCGGTTTTATCTTAAAAGATAATTATATTTTAACTAACTTTCATGTGGTAGAAGATGCAACAGAAGTCATTGTTTCGCTTTCAGATAGAAGAGAATTTATTGCTGAAATTGTAGGTGTAGATCCTTTATCAGATTTAGCTTTGCTAAAAGTTGATGGCAAGAATCTTCCTCAAGTTATCACAGGTAATAGCGATGATTTAAAAGTTGGAGATTGGGTTGTTGCAATTGGTTCACCTTTTAGCTTTGATTTTTCTGTCACAGCAGGTATTGTCAGCGCTAAAGGAAGAAGTATTCAGAACAATAATATTGGAAATTATGTTCCATTTTTGCAAACAGATGTTGCTATAAATCCAGGAAATTCTGGAGGACCTTTGTTTGATTTAGATGGAAAGGTTGTTGGAATTAATTCTCAAATCTACTCAAGAAGTGGTGGCTATCAAGGTCTAGCTTTTGCAATTCCAATTAATGTTGCTGTTGATGTTGCAAATCAAATTATTGATAAGGGTGAAGTTTCAAGAGGGTATCTTGGAGTTAGAATGAGTGAAGTTGATAGTGACTTAGCTGATGCTTTAGGTATGAATAAGCCTTATGGAGCTTTAATCAATGATGTTGAGGAGGGCGAGTCAGCAGATAACGCTGGACTTCTGCCTGGCGATGTCATTATTGAATTTGATAATAAAGAAATTAAGTTTAGTTCTGATTTGCCTCATGTTGTTGGACAAATACAGCCAAAAACTAAGGCTATGGCTAAGGTTATTCGAAACGGCGAAGAAATTAAGCTTAAATTTACACTTGGCGAGTTGCCTGTAAATAGCGAATCTTTTGTACCTGCCAAGTCTCAAAATTCTGCAGATCCTATCGGTATTAAAGTTGCTGAAATAGATCGAGATAATCCATCCATGTCTAATCTTCCAGACGGGGTTATAGTGTCTAGAGTTGACCCTGGATCACCAGCCTCAGGAAAAATTAACAGAGGTGATATTATTACAATGATTCAACATAAAGGTAAGAAGTTCGATATTTTTGATACAGATACTTATGAAGAAGCTATAGATGATTTTATCTCAGGTAATAAAATAGCATTACACCTTAATAGAAATGGAAATCGAATAATCAGATCAATCACGATTAATTAAAAGATAAAAAGGCCTATTTACTCCTATATTTACAGTATTGGCTGTAAAATAGCTGCATCTTATGAAAAACATTAGAAACTTCTCTGTTATAGCCCACATCGATCATGGGAAATCGACTTTATCTGACAGATTGATTGAGTATTGTGGGGGTCTTTCAGCAAGAGAGATGTCAGAGCAAATTCTTGATTCTATGGATATTGAAAGGGAGAGAGGCATAACAATTAAAGCCCAGGCAGTTACGTTAGAATATACTAAAGATAACACCACTTACCAGCTAAACTTTATTGATACGCCAGGACACGTTGATTTTTCATATGAGGTTTCTAGGTCATTATCAGCATGCGAAGGGGCATTGCTAGTTGTTGATGGTTCTCAAGGTGTCGAAGCGCAAACATTAGCAAATTGTTATACAGCTGTTGATCAAGATTTAGAGGTTGTTCCTGTAATAAATAAAATTGATTTACCTCAGGCTGATCCTGAAAGAGTAAAAAAAGAAATCGAAGAAATGATTGGCATAAATGCATCTTCTGCCCCTTTAGTAAGTGCTAAAACTGGGGAAGGAATTGAAGAATTGCTTGATAGTCTTGTAATGGGTATCCCTTCACCAACAGGAAGTCCAACAGAGCCATTACAAGCATTAATTGTCGATTCTTGGTTTGATTCATATCTTGGCGTTGTTTCACTTATAAGAATTAAAAATGGAACTATTAAATCAGGACAAAAATTTAAGATACACTCAACTGGCCAAGCTCATAATGCAGATGAAATAGGTATTTTTTCACCAAAAAAAATCAAAAAAGATTCATTATCCGCTGGAGAGGTTGGTTATCTAGTTGCAGGAATCAAAAACATTAAAGGAGCCCCAGTTGGAGATACTATTTTAGAGGCTAATGATGAAACCACAGAGCCATTACCAGGCTTTAAAAAAGTAAACCCAAAAGTTTTTGCCTCAATGTTTACAGTAAATTCAGATGATTATGAGAGATTTAGAGATGCTTTATCAAAATTAATTCTGAATGATTCATCTTTGGTCTATGAGCCTGAGGTCTCTGATGCTCTTGGGTTTGGTTTTAGGTGCGGGTTCTTGGGAACGCTTCATATGGAAGTCATTAGAGAAAGGTTGGAAAGAGAATATGATTTAGATCTAATATCTACAGCACCTTCAGTTGAATACGAAGTTCTTAAAACTGACGGGGAAATTATTAGAATTGATAACCCTTCACAATTACCAGCTCCAAATGATATTGAAGAAATAAGAGAACCTATTGTTAACACTACGATTCTCACTCCTAATGAATATGTTGGTAATGTGATCACTCTTTGTACTAGCAAAAGGGGAGCTCAAAAAGATATGACTTATTTTGGAAATCAGGTATCAATAGTTTTTGAGATGCCCTTATCTTCTGTCATAGTTGATTTTTTTGATCAAATTAAATCGTCAACAAAAGGATTTGCATCAATCGAATATTCTTTAATTGGTTTTTTTAAGTCAGATCTTACTAAAATAGATATCCTTATAAATAATCAAAAAATTGATGCTTTATCAATGATTGTCCACAAATCTTTTTCAACACAGAAAGCTAGAGAAATTGCCGCCAATCTTCAAAAACTAATACCTCGTCAAATGTTTGATGTTCCAATACAAGTAGCACTCGGTTCAAAGATAATCTCTAGAGAAACTGTAAAAGCATTAAGAAAGAATGTTACAGCTAAATGCTATGGCGGAGATATATCAAGGAAGAAGAAGTTGCTTGAAAAACAAAAAGATGGCAAAAAGAAAATGAAACAATTTGGTAAAGTCTCTATACCTCAAGATGCATTTTTGAACTATTTTAAATCAGGAGAATAATGTGATTACAGATCCTATATTTATATTATCAATAATTGGAATGTCGACTGTTCTTATTATGTGGATTAAAAGCGAAATCAATACAGACTCAGAAGACAATTTTGTCGTAAAAAATATATCAACTCTTTCAACCTTCTTTGGATTAATGATGCTTTACAGCATTTTTATAAATGCTGGAGACTTAAGTATTGTGCTTTTAGTTGCATCTATCATCTCATTAATAGTGTTGGTTATTGGAGTAATTATTGCCAACAAAACAATTATTTCATCATCTAGGGGATATTTTATCCCCATCTTTTTAATATTTATTTTAAGAACATTTATGTATGAGCCCTATCAAATTCCATCCGGTTCTATGATGCCTGGGTTAAAGGTAGGAGATTTTTTATTAGTAGATAAGAATTCCTATGGATATAAGATAAACAGAATAGCTTCACCTGCAATCAGTAAAAATGATCCAAGTTATGGGGATGTTGTTGTATTTGTTCCTAAGCATAACCCAGTACCTTATGTAAAAAGACTTATTGGCAAGCCAGGAGATAAGATCAGGATTATTAACAAACAAGTTTATGTTAATGGAAAACCAATTACTAAAACATTCTACAAAACTGAAGAAAGCATAATTACAAAAAGATACCGTGATCTTTCTGGAAATATAACAACAAGAGAAAAAGACGTTGTTATTGATTTCTTCTTTGAGGAACATGGTGGATCAAAATACCTTACAAGAAATATCCGTAATGAGAATATTCAATACCCATCAGAATGGGAAGTACCACCAGGACAGTATTTTGTTATGGGAGACAATAGAGATAATTCAAATGACAGTACTAAAGATGTAGGCTTTGTTCCAAGAGAAAACTTTTTTGGACAAGCTAGTTATTTATTTATGACATGGGAATGCTGGACATGTTTACCTTATTTTTCAAGAGTTGGTAAGATTAATTAATGAATTACGATGAACTGCAATACCAGCTTGGGCATAAATTTAAAAATATAGAACTTTTAGAATTAGCCCTAACCCATAAAAGCTTTAGCAGCTCTAATAATAATGAAAGATTGGAATTTTTGGGCGACTCTATACTTAATTCAATTATATCCCAATATCTTTTTAATAGATTTAATAATGAAAAGGAGGGTCTTTTAACAAGAATGAGATCCTATCTTGTTAAGGCAGAGACCCTTGTTATTAAGGCTGAAGAGTTTGCACTTGGAGACTACATAAAATTATCTAAAGGAACTGCAAACCTATCAAAAGATAGAAAAAATTCTATTTTAGAAGATGCTTTTGAAGCAATCATTGGAGCAATTTTTATTGATGCAGGATGGGAGAATGTAAATGAAATCACTTTAAAAATTTTTAATAAAAACTTATTAGCCTTATCTACAGACATGACCTTCAAAGATGCAAAAACTGAATTACAAGAACTACTTCAGTCCAAAAAATATGAATTACCTAAATATTTAATTGAAGATGCTGGAGATGGGTGCTTTTCTTGTAGTATTGATTATCAAGGCACACTCTTTAAATCAACAGGACCCTCTAAAAGAATAGCTGAAACCAATGTTGCTATGAAGGTTTTGGCTTATATTAAAGAATTACATGAATAAATCATATTGCGGGTATATTTCAATCATCGGAAAACCTAATGTAGGTAAATCAACCATACTCAATCATATTTTAGGAAAAAAGATTTCTATAACCTCTCGCAAATCACAGACCACCAGAAATAATATTTTGGGCATAAAAACAGAAGGCAGCAAACAAATGATTTTTGCTGATACTCCAGGTATGCATATTAAATCACCAAAAGTGATGAACAAGGTTTTAAATAGGTCAGCAGAAAGTTTAATACAAGACTCCGATATTATTCTATTTGTAGTTCAAAGGCTTACTCTTGATGAACAAGACTTATCAGTTCTCAAAAAACTCAAGGAGGCTAGTTCCAAAGTTATATGCGTTGTAAATAAGGTTGATCAAATCTCAGATAAAAATAAGTTATTACCAATGATAGAGAGGCTGGATAAGGAGTACTCTTTTTTAGATATCATTCCGATAGCAGCAATCAATAATGAAGGCATTAATGAATTAGAAGAGCTAATAAAGAAATACCTCCCAGAAAATGAACATATTTACGGTAAAGAAGGCATACAAAATTCACATAAAGACCTTTTTATGATTTCAGAACTTATTCGAGAAAAAATTATTAGAATGCTCGGCGATGAGCTTCCTCATGATACTTTTGTTCAGGTAGAGCTGCTAGAGGAAGAGGAAGCAATCATTAAAATTCATGCTGTTATATATGTTGTAAGAGATAGCCAAAAACAGATTGTAATTGGTAAGGCTGGAGGAACTCTAAAGAAAATTGGTCAACAGGCAAGAATTGAATTAGAAGAATATTTTGAAAAAAAAGTTTTTTTAAAAACATGGGTAAAAGTAAAGAAAAATTGGAATACAGACTCTGATTACATTCAAAGTCTAGGGGTAGGCGGAAGCTATGAATCATAATGAATGGGATGATTGTTTTTTACTTCATCAGCGGGCCCATGGTGAAACCAGTCTTATAATTGATGTCTTCACAAAAACCAGTGGAAAAATATCTTTAATAGCAAAAGGTGCTAAAAAACCTAAATCAAAGTTTTTTGGTTATCTTGCACCTTTTACAAAATTAAAAATTACATTCACTGGTAGATCTGAGCTAAAAACATTAACTAATATAGATAGAGATTTTTCTAAGTCTACAAATAGTTTTTCAAAAACAAGCTATAGCCTTTTGTATATCAATGAATTATTAATAAGATTATTGCCAAAAGATGCTTCGCAAGAAGACCTATTCAATCTTTATGAAGAGTTTTTAATTAAAATTCATAAAGGAGATGATATCGAGCTTACGCTTAGACATTTTGAATTAGATTTACTGGATATGCTTGGATATGGGCTAGATTTTGAAAGTGATGTTGAAAAAGGTCAACCAATAGATACTAATAAAAATTATTCCTTTATTCCTCAAAGGGGATTCAGAGAATCCACAAATTCAAATTTTTCTGGAGAAGATATTATTAATATCAAAATCAGAGATTTATCAAAAGTTTCAAAAAAACATCTCAAGCACATTACTCAAGAAGCAATTCATTTCTGCCTGGATGGAAGAGACCTATCTAGTAGAGATATATTTAAGAGAATTAATCAATGATATATGGTGTAGGGACAGATATCGTAAATATATCAAGATTTCAAAAGATGAAATCTATTAAATCTTTTTCAAAAAAAATACTTTCTGTAGATGAGCTTAAGATATCTTCGACATATAATGAAGAAAAGCTAATTAAATATTTGGCAAAACAATTTGCTGCTAAGGAAGCTATATCAAAGGCTTTTGGCACGGGCATAAGAAAACCAATTTTATTTAAAGAACTTGAGGTATTAAGAGATGAAAATGGCAAGCCTTATTTCAATCCTTTAGGAGATATAAAAAAAACTCTTATAAACTTGGGTATAACAAAAACTCATGTTAGTCTTGCAGACGAAAGTGAGCACGCAATAGCTTTTGCTATATTAGAGATATGAAGAATATTATATTATTAGGCCCTCCAGGGGCAGGAAAGGGAACTCAGGCAGATTTAATATGTAGCTTATGCAACATACCAAAAATTAGCACTGGTGACATGTTAAGAGAAGCAGTTGCTTCAGGAAGCGATTTTGGTAAAAAAGTTTCAAATATTTTAGATACAGGCGGGTTAGTATCAGACGAAATCATAGGATCTCTAATTGAGGATAGATTAACAAAACCTGATTGTAAAAATGGTTCTTTATTTGATGGAGTACCAAGAACCTTGGGTCAAGCATCTGAACTTCAAAGTATGGGAATCCAATTTACCCATGTAATTGAAATTCACGTAGATGACGAGGTAATAGTAAACAGAATGTCAGGTAGAAGAGTTCATCCTGGTTCCGGCAAGAATTATCATATTGAATACAATCCTCCAAAAGCTGAGGGTGTTGACGATGACTCTGGAGAACCCCTAATCCAAAGAGAAGATGACAAACCAGAAACAGTTTTAAAAAGATTATCGGTCTATCATGATCAAACAAAACCTTTGTCAGATTTTTATACGAATCAATCAAAAGTTAGTGATTTAATATATTTAAAAGTTGACGGTAGCAAAACTGTAGATGAAGTTTTTGAGACCATATCAGCCCAAATATAAATTTAATGAATGTTCTGGCTATTCAAAGTTCTGGCAATGAAACATCCTTGTGCGTTATTTTAGGCGATGATGTTCTTGAGTATTCCATTAGCCATGAGAGGAAGGATCGACCTAACTGGCAAGAAATGTTATCCCAAATTGGTTTAGATTCATTTTTTTCTATGGCTGATATTGATATTTTTGCATATGCAAATAATGAAGATTCTTATACCGCTACAAGAAGTGTAGCATCGTATTTAAAAGGCATATCTTCTGCACTTAAAAAACCATTAATTACTATAGATGCAAATAACATAAATACCATATCCTCAAATTTAGTTGCAAAAAATGCTATTCAAAAATTTAAAGATTCTGGTATGCAGTCAGATCTTTTCGACTCTAAAGATGCAAATCCAACTTACGCATTAGAGACTAAGTACAAAAAGATCAATGAGTGAACTAATTTTAAGTTTTATATTAGGACTTATTCAGGGATTAACTGAATTTTTGCCAATCTCAAGCTCAGCTCATTTATTATTTCCTTCTCTAATATTTGGTTCAAATGATCTTGGTCTTGCTTTTGATATATCAGCACATGCTGGAACATTATTTGCAGTAATGTACTACTTTAGAGATGAAATCAAAGGAATGGTTAAGTCTTTATTTCAAAGTAATAACTTACTTAAAGAAGATAAAAACTTAGCTATATCACTGATAATAGCAACAGTTCCAATTGTTTTGGTTGGTTTTTTTGGTTCTGACTTCGTTAGTCAGAACAGAACTAATATCAGTTCTATTGCCATTATGAATCTCATATTTGCAGGGTTTTTATTGTTAGCATATCTTTATAGCTCTGCAAGTAAAAAATTAATAGAACTAACTGTGGTTGGCGCATTATTTATTGGACTATTTCAAGTATTTGCTCTACTTCCAGGTGCATCTAGATCAGGAGCTGCAATTACGGCCGCCTTATTAATAGGCTTAAATCTAAAAGATGCTTCCAAATTTGCTTTTTTATTAAGTATCCCAACAATACTTGGAGCATTAGTTTTCTTAATTATTGAATTAAGTACATCAAGTTATTCAATAAATTTTCTTTCATTATTTATAGGTTTTTTCACTTCGTGCTTTGTTGCTTTTTTAACAATCAAATATTTTCTTATTTTTGTTAATAAGATTGGAATGTACCCATTTGTAATCTATAGAATTATTTTAGGAATCATGTTGCTGATTCTTGTATGAATATAGATATTTTTATCGACAGCCCTAGACATAAAGATGAAGTTGAAAGAATTTCATCCGAATTTAATATAAAGGTATTAACTGAATTACCTATCAGTAAACCCTTTTTTTCTTATAGAGAAAATGGATTAAATTTCTTCTCTGATATCAATAATCCAAAGCCACTTCATATAGATTTTCTAAAAGGATCTATGGGCTGGAGGCTTAAACGATCAGACCATGAAACTTTGCTAAAAAAAGCTCTTGGAAAAAATACTGATAGTCTTAATATTTTTGATGGTACAGCTGGGCTATTATCTGATGCATTAATATTTTTAGCCTTGGGGCACAATGTAATCGCTTGCGAGCAAAGCACAATTATATTTTTGTTAGTTAGAGACGCCATAGAAAGAGCAAAAGAAGAATTGCCTTATATAGAAAACCTGAAACTTTTTAATGGAAACTCTTTTGAATGCTTTAAAAACCAAAAGAATATCGATGTAATTTATTTAGATCCAATGTATCCAGAATCAAAAAAAAATATCTTAAGATCAGGGAATATTGCGCTTATAAAGAATATTTTAGAAATTGAAATGATCAAAGATTGTGGAGACAATATATTCTATGAATTTAAAGAAAGTGATTTTAAAAAGATTATTTTAAAGAGGCCAATCAAAGCAGAATTACTCGATAATAAATTTAATTATCAAATAAAAGGAAAGTCCACTCGGTTTGATGTTTATATATAATACAAAAAAACACTAAGGAGATATCTATGAACCCATTCAGTATGATGAAAGATGCTAAAAATATGGAAAAAATGATGAAGCCAGCTCTTGAAAAGTTTATGAAGGATGCAGGTTTTGTAAAAAAAGAAGAACTCGAGCCTTTAAAAAGACGTATAGCAGAACTCGAAAATCAAATATCAAAACTATCGTCTTGAAACAAGAAGATCTCTCAAGAATTATTGAAATGGCCTGGGAGGACAGAACTCCTTTTGATGCCATAGAGGC
>Ga0209374_1000923_pt1 | contig 30776 bp, 56 predicted proteins | sample SaaInlLV_DNA_10m_FD_184683 | JGI IMG/M metagenome (GOLD analysis project Ga0209374, IMG submission 184683) | Marine microbial communities from expanding oxygen minimum zones in the Saanich Inlet - SI075_LV_DNA_10m (SPAdes) (version 2) | ecosystem: Environmental > Aquatic > Marine > Unclassified ... | reverse complement strand
CTTGGACAGATGAAACTTAAAAACGGAACTGTAATTGAGGCAGAGGAATTTAAAGAAGGCGAGGCTGTATTTATCGTTACAGAAGATGAGAAAGTAGCTATGCCAATTGGAGAGTACGAAATGGAAGATGGTTCTATTTTGGTAGTAACTGAGGAAGGAGTCATTGGAGGTGCTAAAGCCGAAGAAGTAGAAGAAGAAGTTGAGGTTGAGGCTGAGGCAGAAACTAAAGAGCCTAAAAAGGTAGTTGAAAGCACAGTAAAAGAAACTCACTTTGAGGAGGAAGTAAAAGCTGACTTGGAGGAAGAAGTTAAGGAGGAAGTAGAAGTTGAGGCAGGATATGCAACCAAAGAAGAATTGGGAGCAGCGATTGACGAGATCAAAGCAATGATTGAGGACCTTAAAAATCCTAATAAAGAGGAAGAAGAAGAAATGCAAGAATCAGAGGAGTTGAAAGCAGAACTTTCTAAGCCTGCATCTAAACCTCTTAAACACAATCCTGAGGCTAACAAGACTGTTAAAAAACAAAAGTTTGCTAAGCAGCAAGGAGGAACAATGAGTAGAGTATTGAACAGAATTTCAAATAAATAATAAACAATTAAATTTTTTTAAGTTATGGCACAACCACAACCAACAGTAACAACAACTTACGCAGGTGAATTTGCAGGAGAATACATCTCAGCGGCATTGTTTTCAGGCGTTACATTGGATAGCAACGCTATCACAATTAAACCGAATGTAAAATTCAAAGAGGTTATCAAATCTTTTTCTAAGGGTTCATCTATCGTAGACTCAACTTGTGAGTTCACAGATACAGCTGACATCACTTTGACAGAAGTTATCCTTGAGCCTAAAGCGTTCCAACAAAACCTTATCGTATGTAAGGAGCAGTTCAGAAACGATTGGGAGGCTACACAAATGGGATATTCAGCATTTGACAACTTGCCACCAAAATTTTCTGACTTCTTGATTGCACACGCATCAGCAGAGGTAGCAGAATTTATGGAAACTAAAATTTGGTCAGGAGCCGCAGGAGCAAACTCTTTTGAAGGTTTTACATCTTTGTCAGCAGCAGCACCCGCAGGAAACAAAATTGCAGCGATTGCAGGAGGAGTTAATGCAGGAAACGTAGTAGCAGAATTGACTAAGGTAACAAACGCTATTCCAACAGCAGTTTACGGAAAAGAAGATTTGTTTATCTACGTATCTCAGAACATTGCACGCCACTACATCACAGCATTGGGTGGATTTGGTGCAGCAGGTCTTGGAGCAGCAGGTTACAACAACGAAGGTTCTCAATGGTACTCAGGTGGAAACTTGTCTATCAACGGAGTTAAAATCTTTGTAACAAACGGATTGGGTGCAAACGTAATGATTGCAGCTCAAAAATCTAACTTAATGTTTGGTACAGGATTGTTGAACGATACAAATACTGTGAAGGTAATTGATATGGCCGACATTGATGGATCTGAGCAAGTTCGTATGGTAATGCGTTTCACAGGAGGAGTTCAAATTGGAGTTCTTGCAGACATCGTACGCTACGCATAAGTAAATAATAATTAACAAGAAATGGGTAGGTTGGGATAGTCCTTGCCTACCTTTTTTTTATTTAAAACATAAATAATATGGCTTGTAATTTATCAACAGGGCGAACAGAGCCTTGTAAACAATACATAGGAGGTATTGATGAGTTGTACTTAATGCGATGGTCTGATATAGACTATGCAAGCATAACAGGTATAAGTTCAATATCATTGACACCGCCAATCTTTACAAAAAAAGGTGGAGGGAACTTGTCAGCTTTTAAATTTGACTTAAAAGGTATCAATTCATTTGAAAGCACCTCAACAGTTTCTCACGAGACAGCAGGAGTGGTGTTTGACCAATCAATCACAGTTACATTGAAAGGCTTAGATGATAATAGTTCAGACCTTTTTTACGATATAATTACTGATAAAACAGTTGCATTTGTAAAAGACAGAAACTCAAATAACGCCTACTTTTTTGGCTGCTTTAATGGTATGACAAATAATGGAGTTTTTAGTTCAGGACAAGCAGCAGCTGACTTGAATGGAGTTACATTTACTTTGACAGGACAGGAAAGACATCAATATAAAGTTTTAGAAGACGCAAACAGTTATATTTTAAGCACAAAAAATATCGTAGTATCAACGTCTCAAGTAACACCAACAGTTTAACCCTTAAAAATATAAAAAATGGCTTGTATAATAACAGCAGGAAGGTCAGCACAATGTGCTAAGAATTTAGGAGGGTTACGAAACGTATATATTATAAACTATGACGCAGCAGCAACGTGGACAATTGCCTCAGGGGAATTAACAGCGTTCACAGCATCAACAGGATATAAATTTGAATTACTTAATGGCAGTACCTTTGAGGAGACTGTAACATCAAGTAGAGATAATGGAACTACGTTTTATGACCAAGTATTAACATTGAACTTGAACACGATTGACACCTCGACATCTGAAAAAGTAGCTCTTTTGGCTAAAGGACGTCCGAGAATCGTTGTAGAGGATAATAACAACAATTTCTTTTTTGCAGGATTGGAAAGAGGTTGCGATGTAACAGGAGGCACAATTTCAAGAGGAGCAGCTATGGCAGATAAGTCAGGATATAGCTTGACATTCTCAGCAACCGAAAAAGATCCTGCTTGGATTATTAATGGTTCAGGAGGTACAGGAAGTTTATCAACTGCAACTGCTCTATTGAGTGCAGTAGGAATAACAATTGGCTAACAGATAAAAAACATACTTTTTAAGGCACTCTTTACAGGGTGCTTTTTTTTTGGACAAGTTTGGATAATTTTAAGTTATATAAGTATGAAGATATTGAAACCGACAGGAAACCAAGCCATAAAGATAATTCCAAGAGTCTTTAGAACAGGCAGGTTTGACCTTAGAGTAAGAGACAGAGACTTGAATAAGGAGTATAATTATTCATATACCTATGGGCAATCAGGCACAGCTGTAATTAGTGCTGTTTCTATTGTTGGAAATGAACTTGTAATAGAATTGACAGATAATGCCATACAGAATACTTTTAAGATGGTAGAAGGTAGGTATTACGACTTTGAGTATATAGAGGAATATGGTGAATTTTATGATAAAAAACTGAGACCTGTATACAGGGAAACTATATTTTGCACAGCACAGGAAATAAACCAAAAAGAAAATAGCGTTTACAAGCCAAATTTAGGTTCTTATACGGAACATAACACAGGTGGAAACGAGAATAAATTCATAATAATAGACTAATGAAGAAAAAAGGAAAAAGTCAAATTAGCATAGTTAATTTAAGTACTTATAACAGTCCTGATATTAAGGTTGTAAAGAACAAAGATTACGTTACCTATGGAGACAAGAATAGTTACTTTCAATACCTGATTGACAGATACACAGATTCCCCAACGAACAATGCTATTATCAACGGAATTAGTCAGATGATTTTTGGTAGAGGTTTAGGAGCAACAGACTCAAATAAAAAGCCTGACGAGTACGCTAAGATGATGACTTTGTTTACAGATGATTGCGTGAGAAAGTTTGCATACGACTTAAAATTAGCAGGGCAATGTGCTATTCAGGTTATTTACTCTAAGGACAGAAAAACAGTTGCTCAGGTGGCTCATATTCCTGTGGAGACTTTGGCTATGGAAAAGTGCAATGAAGATGGAGATATAGAAGGTTTTTACTATTGTTCTGATTGGGAAAATAAAAAACCAAACGAGGAGTTGCAAAGAATACCTGCATTTGGAACAAGTAGAGATCCTATTGAGATTTTGTATATCAATCCTTATGCAGCAGGATATTATTATTACTCACCTGTGGACTATCAAGGAGGATTGCAATATGCAGAGTTGGAAGGAGAAGTTTCTAACTTTCACTTAAACAACATTCAGAACGGATTAGCACCCTCAATGCTTATAAACTTTTCCAATGGAATACCTGACGAGGAGACACGCAGAAGAATAGAAAACAGCATACAACAAAAATGGGGAGGCAGTTCAAACGCAGGTAGATTTATTTTAAATTTCTCAGACGATAAAGATTCAGCGGCAGAGATACAGCCTGTACAACTTTCGGACGCACACAACCAATATGAGTTTTTGTCAGAGGAAAGTATGAAAAAAATTATGGTTGCTCACAGGGTTGTTTCGCCTATGCTTTTAGGTATTAAAGATAATTCAGGATTAGGAAATAACGCAGACGAGTTAAAAACAGCATCAACATTGATGGACAACCTTGTTATTAGGCCTTTTCAGAAACTTTTAATTGATGGGTTTGACAAGATACTTGCTTACAATAATATATCGTTAAACATCTATTTTAAGACCTTACAGCCTTTAGAGTTTATAGACTTAGAAAACGCACAGAACGCAGATCAGGTAGAGGAAGAAACAGGAGAAAAAAGACGATTCTCAAAAGAAGGCGTTGAACTTACTGATGATGATGGAATGAGTTTACTTGACACCCTTAATCCTGACAACTTAGGAGAAGAATGGATTGAGGTAGGCAGCAGAGAGGCAGGCCTTGACGATATTAGTATTGAAGAATGGGCAACAGATGCAATTGATGTAGAAAAAACAAGCCTACAAAAGTTAGCCGACTATATAAAAGCTAAGCCGAGTGGATTTAGCTACTTGGATAAGTCTTATTACAAGGTAAGATACAGATACAGCCAAAGATATAGCAGCGATAATTCAAGGACCTTTTGCAAGGCTATGATGACAAGAACTAAAAAAGGAAATGTTTACAGACTTGAAGATATAGATAAGGCAAGCCGAGATGGAGTGAATAAGGAACTTGGACACAAGAGAAAACCATACGATTTGTTTAAATTTAAGGGAGGCGTAAACTGTGGGCATTATTTTTCTGAGGTCCTATACAGAATAAAGGACATTACAAAAGACGGATCTAATAAGCTTTACGACTACGAAGAAACTAAGAGTATACCTAAGAGCTACAAACGCAAACCAAGAGGGACAAAGGAGAGCAAAATTGCACCAATAGATATGCCGAATAACGGACACCACCCTGACTACAAAGGATAAAAAATAAGATATGGCAACAGCATTATTAGTTACGACAGACGATTTAAAAAACAACACGATTATAGATGGGAACGTGGACACAGCCAAGTTTATCCAATTTATGCGTATAGCTCAGGAAATACATATACAGAACTATTTGGGGACGTCCTTATATAGAGCAATACAGGCTAAAATTATAGCAGGAACTTTAGGAGGCGATTATTTAAACCTTGTAAACAACTATTTAAAAGATATGGTTATATACTTTGCTATGGTTGATTATGTTCCGTTTTCAGCTTTCCAAATATCAAATGGAGGAGTTTATAAACACAGATCAGAAAACAGCGATACAGCGACACAGGAGGAAATAGAAACACTTACAGAAAAGTACAGACAGTTTGCGCAGTTTTTTACACGCAGGTTCTTAGATTACATTTGCGACAACTCTAATTTGTTTCCTGAATACAATAGTTCAACTCAGTCAGATATGTACCCTTCGACAGATGCGGACTTTACAGGTATAGTAATATGATTAGAAAAAGCAAACCAAAGCAGCATAATGTTGTGAAACTAAAGAAATTTTTAAAAAAGATAGAAAATGGCAGACAAAGATTGGGGACAAGGAGCAGTAAATAATGACGTGAATTGGGGTAAGGCTCGATTTGTAAGTTCAACGATTCTACCCAATGCTTATGGTTGGGGAGGTATCTATGAAAAGACTTGGACAGGAGACACGAATATAATTGGCGTTGGTAAGGAATTGCAGCAAGATAACGCAGATTACTATGTTTATATTTTAGAGCAAGAAGGTGGGAACTATTTAAGAGATAGAATTGAAGGAGAATTTTGGTTAGATGATGTTACTAAAACTTTATTATTTTGGAACAACGCAGGAAACATAAACCCTCTAACAGGCTCAAAAAGTTTTTATGGTACTGCTGATTCAGGTTGGTTTTCTATTTTAGGAAGTGTAAATGGAAGTGATTGGTGGGGTTGTGGATTTTATGTTTCTACACCTGCTTTAAATTATACATTAAGTTCAGACCATAAGCTGCATATTGGTTTAAGGGTTCAGCAGACAGCACCAAGAACTGAGAAATTTACTATTGGAGTGGGTGGAATAAATAGTTCATTTGCAGAATTTTCAGTAGCAAGTACACAAAGCGGATTAACAGCAGACTATAATTTTGAGTGGGGTTCAAGTGAGTGGATATCTATTGAAGTCCCATATAGTTTTTTAACCTCAAGAGGAATGGGTAATGGAGGAACTATGCAAAATCAAAACTATTTGTACTTTAAAGGAGATGCAGGCTCAGCAGTTTTCTTAGAGGCAGATGCAGTTTTTTGGTATAGAAACTCTTAAAATAAAAACAGATGACACAAGATTTAAAAGTTTACGCTCTAAGCATAGGCACGTTCGGAATATCAATGAGCAATATAGATATAGTTTTAAAGGTTATGCTAATGGTTGTTACAATTGGTTACACGATTCAGAAGTGGTACTTAATGAATAAGAATGAGGAAAATAAATAAGATTATAATACATTGCACAGCTACGCCTGAGGAAAGAGTTGTAAAAGTAAAAGACTTGTATCAATGGCACGTTATTGAGAGAGGTTGGTCAGATATAGGCTATCATTTTTTTATAGATCTTGATGGAGAAATTCACGAGTGCAGACCTGTGGAAAGAACAGGAGCACATACCAAAGGAGAAAACTACGCATCAATCGGTATTGCTTACGCAGGTGGAATGTCTAAGGATATGATTCCTAAGGACACAAGAAACTACGAACAGAAAGAGGCGTTTGAATTATTATTAGCAGACTTAAAGGACCTCTACCCAAGAGCAAGAATATACGGACATAGAGACTTTAGCACAAAGGCTTGCCCAAGTTTCGATGCAAGAGAGGAATACGAATGGATAAGTGATTTAAGGTGAAAAAAAAATTTAAAGATACTAAGTTAGGTAAATTCCTGATCGGAGAAAAAGGAGTGTTTAAGACTCTTGCCAACACAATACCTGATAAGGGAATATTAGGGGTTCTAAAGGGACTTATAGTAAATGATAAACAACTTACGCCTAAAGATAAGGAAACAGCCTTAAAACTGCTCGAAATGGACTTAGTAGAGATGCAGGAGGTAACAGAGCGTTGGAGGTCTGATATGGGTTCAGATAGTTGGTTGTCTAAAAATACAAGGCCTTTAGTTCTTATATACTTGACTTTTGCAACGACAGTTTTTATCATAATAGACTCAGCCACAAATTGGGTTATCAACTTTTCTTGGATAGAGTTACTTAAAACACTTCTTGTAACAGTCTATGTAGCATATTTTGGTTCACGAGGCATAGAAAAAGTGAAAAAAATAGGTTTATAGCCTATAAAGTTGATAAAAAATATTATATTTACTTGTATAATTATTTAAAAAACACTTTTTTATAATACAATTATATGATATAATTATATAATAATAATTATATGATTCTTACGAATCAATTATATGATATAATTATATTATATAATTCTATGATATAATAGTCTAAAACCTGAAATTATGAAATTTGATTGCAAAGTACAGCACCTAAGAAAAGAAGATTCCAAAGAAGATAGAGACTTTTACAACTTGACTTTTAAGACGTATAATAGCACGATAGAGGGCCGATTTGAGAGAAGTGAGATAAGACACCTGATACAGATATTAGACAATGCCATTGATTAAGAAACCAAATAGAAAACTACTTGTTAAAAAACTTGACACCATATTTTCAGAATATATCAGGAGGCGTTATGCTAAGAACGATATTTCAGAATGTGTTACCTGTGGCAAGAAAGACCATTGGAAGAAGTTGCAGGCAGGTCATTTTATGAGCCGAAAGCACTATTCAACAAGATGGGACGAGAGAAACGTAGAGGTTCAATGTCAGGGTTGTAATGTGTGGAGGTATGGCGAGCAGTATAAATTTAGTTTACATTTAGGCACTAATCTATCAGAAGAATTATTAATTAGATCAAGGCAAATAGAAAAATTTTCAAACGCTGATCTTGTTATGATGTATGAAACTTATAAACAAAAGGTAAAAGAACTTGATTAGATAGGAAGTTTGTATTATATTTGAATATCTGTTTACTTAGGAGTAGTTTCCTAAATATTTGTTTTTAGTTAGAAAGGGTTGAATTAATTTTCAGCCTTTTTTTTTGCTTTTTTTTATTTTTTTTTATTTTTTTTGTGGATAATTTTTTTTTAACTGTAATTTATCCTAACTTAGCCGAATATTAACTAAAACAGATATTATGCACGTAGGATTAGTAAAAATTGAAAATAATAGATTAGTGAGAGTTCAGTATTTAAATTCAAAGTGGGAGAGAGAGTTAGGCGATATGATGCGAGTAGAAGGTATTGAGATGAGAGTTGGCGTTATCGGAGATTCAAGAAATGATGTTATCCGAGCTTTAAATGTTCTTATCAAAAAACAAAATAAAATTGTCCGCCAACAAAATAAAGCGAACGCATTAATTTTTTAATTTAAAAACAGATATTATGATATACAAAGCGGCGTATTACGAAGAAACAAGTTACAGGAGTTTACTTATTGATGTACTAAGCAGTCAGCACGAGGCTGTATCGTTGAACATTCCTGAAAGGTCTTATTGGAATAGATTTGATACGGACTACTTAGAGAATACGATGGTAAAATTTTCAACACTTTTAAAATAAACAGATGAGAACAGCAACAGGACTTAATATAGTACACAGACAGGTTCGCCTTAAAGGCAGCAGAGTAACAAGGGTGGAGGTTTACACAGATCAGGAGTTAAATGACCTTACCTTTTTAAACAAGATACAGCATTTTATAGACAGAATTTAACTAAATTACAACAGATATGAGAACTACACTTTACAGCAGATTGAAACCGAACTACAAATCCATTTTAGAAGAAAAGGCAAAAATTTATCCTGCGACATACAAGGGGGTATTATACTCTTTGCAGAAAACAATGTACAGCCATTTAACGATAGGCGAATTAACAGACCTTACAATATTTATTGGACTTTATGACCGTGCAGAAGTAGAATGGTATGGTGGAAAAGATTTGTTTAACTTAGAACAAGAGGTAGCATAATGGAAGAACAGTTAGAATATTACAGGGCAAGAATTACAGCCTTAGAATCGAAAGTTGAGGAGTTAAGTGCACGCTCAGAAGTTGCACACAATGAAATGTTTAATTTAATTACACTTGAAAAATGAAAACGAGTACAGTAAAAACAGTAGAGGCGAGAGGTACGTATTCAAACGGACATCAGCAATTTAACAAATTCCAAGTATCGTTCGAGAATGGCGATATTTTAAACTTTCTCGCTAAAGGGGATTTTAAGAAAGGCATAGGAGAGCTATGTGAGTACGAAATTACGAATGAGCAATACAACTCAGCAAAGGTTGTATATCCGAAACCAAACGAAATGCAACAAGCACCACAGGCCGCAGGATCGAATTATGTACAGCCTAAGTCAAAAGACCAATTGATTATTAGACAGTCAATGACAAAGGCAGCAGTAGACTTTCATTCTCAAAGAGGTGGATCAGGAATTGAAGACGTCATTTCAGACGCACAATTATTAATTAATTTTATAAACGAGTAAATTATGGCAAAAGAATTTGTGAATGGTATTGTCGCTAAAGAGGTACCGCAGTTAAGTTGGATTGTAGCAAAGTTAAATATCAACGTAGAGGAGTTTAAGCAGTTTTTAGAAGAAAAGCAACCAAACATTAAAAACAACAATGGTTGGCTTACTGTAAACGTCCTGAGAAGTAAAGCAGGAGACAAAATTTATTGTCAGTATGACGATTGGAAACCAAAGGAGGCTGTTACAGCAGCAGACCATAGTCCTGACAGGTAAGATGATATGCCTTTTAAATTAAATTTGGGGGTTGTTTATTCAATCCCCTTTTTTTTACTAACTTAGATCAAAAAACAAACAGATGCTAATAGACTACAAACAACAGATAGAACATTTAAAAGAAATTAGAAAAGGTAGCATTAAAGAAGGTGCAGGATATGGACTACCTGAAGTAGATGAATACTTTAGATTTAAGCCTTCAAATTTTAACGTAATACTTGGACACGCAAACGTAGGTAAGACAACAGTAGCATTATACCTTATGCTTGTACAGGCCCAAAAAAACGATATAAAGTGGTTAGTGTTTAGTTCAGAGAATGAGAGCCACAGCGTAATTAGAAAACTTGTAGAATTTTTAGTAGCTAAACCGATTAACAAGGTTAGTGAAGAAGAATTTAACAAATGGACTGAGTGGGTAAATGACAGATTTAAATTTATTGACTGTAATAAGCTATACACTTACAGGTCCTTGTTAGATGTTGCAAAAGCAGTACACAATGCTTGGAAGTTTCAAGGCTTTTTTATTGATCCATATAACAGTCTTATAAAAGACCGAAAACAAATGGAGGGGATAAGTGGCCACGACTACGATTATGAGGCAACAACTGAGATGAGATTATTTTGTAAAGAGAACAACGTAAGCATTTGGCTAAACACTCACGCCAACACACAGGCCCTAAGAATCAAGCACCCATTAGGACACGAATACGTAGGGCACCCAATACCGCCATTGGCATCAGATGTAGAAGGTGGAGGAAAGTTTGTAAATAGAGCTGATGACTTTATTGTTATACACAGATACACTCAGCACCCTTCGGATTGGATGCAAAGCCATATTCACGTTCGCAAAGTTAAGGAGACAGACACAGGAGGAAGGCCAACATCTATGAACGAGCCAATAAGAATGAGATCAATACCAAACAATGTAGGATTTGAAATTTCAGGAAGGAGTCTATTGAAAGTTGAGAGACTAAAGCAAGAAGATATTCCCTTTTAAAAAAAAATGATTATATTAGTAAAAATTTTAATATGTTTTATTTAGTTTTATTTACGTTTATAGCTTTTTTGTTCATTACGCCTTTTATTTCAGGTGCAGATATAAGCGTATCAGTTAGCAAAAGTATATTGGTTGGAGTTCTATACGATAAGTATTATGTAGAAGACGAGGATCTGTATGACAACACCCTGCAATTTAGTTTTATTTTTATATTGATTACTTTTAAATGGGACACAGAGTAGAGGTATTAGAATTATTGGCAGAAAAGCACACCGATTGGATTAATGTTGTTAAAAGCTTTGGGGCATCTCAGGAGGCAGCTGAGGACATTACACAGGATATGTATATTAAGCTGCATAGTTGGTCTCAGAAAAATGACAGAAGTCTTATGTACAATCAAGATGAAGTAAATTATTACTTTGTGTTTAAGGTTTTAAGAAGTATTTATTTAGATGATGTTAAAAAAAATCAGCATACAATAAACCCTGATACAGAAGATGTTTTTCTCAACAGAACCAACAAAGAAGAAATAGACTTTCAAGAGATAAACGAGGAGGTGGAAGACAGGCTTTCTAAAATGTATTGGTATGATAGGAAAATATTTGAACTCGTGTATGTAAAGAAGATCAGCAGGCTACAATTAGCTGAGATGACAGGAATTAGTTACCACTCAATTAAGAGAACAGTTAGAAAAGTAAAAAATTTAATAAAGACAATAAAATGAAAGACGCATTAAAAACAGTAGGGACTTGGCTATTCATAGTATTTGCAGTATGTATTGTATTGCCTTGTATGGAAGTCTATGGTATTTTATTAAAAATTAAAAACAAGATATGGAAGACAAAATAGTAAACAGAGTAGTAAATAGGTATAAGCAGCGTTCTAAGGTTGGAGTTAAGAAATATGGTACAACTTTAGAGAGAAACGATTTAAGCAGCTTAGATTGGCTAAAACACCTTCAAGAAGAATTAATGGACGCAACGTTATACATTGAGACTTTGAAAAGTAAGGAATTGGGAGTAAGTGCCAAAGACGTAGCAGTCAATCATTTTGAGTCTATGTTGGAGACACCTGCTTATCCAAGACATAAAAACTGTTTGATTACAGGAGTAGAAATGACAGATGAAGATACCTATAATATTAACACAGGTTGTCCGTACTCTAATTTCGCAGAAAAGTTTAGGTCAAGGCATCAGATACCTGTAAGAGATTTACGGAGGTTTGTGGAGGAATTAAAAACTAAGTTATGAGCCTAAGGTTTGAAAACAGCGTAGACTTAGAACGAGAAACAAAAGCTGTTACATTGTTTTGTAATACATACGGATTAACATTTGCAAAATTAGGATTGCACGATGTAGATTTTAAGATATACAACAAAGATGTTTTTTTGTTTAACTTAGAAGTCAAAGGCAGAATCAAAACTTTGAATGAGTGTTTCCCTTTGCCTATTGCAGTTCGTAAACTTTTAAAGATGACAGACAAAAAACAAGAAGGAGTAATTATTTGGGCCTGTACAGATGGCATAGTTTTCTCAAGAGTTGAAAAATTGAAAGGAGAGATAAGAATGGGAGGCAGAAGAAAAAGAGAAGGATCAGCAAACGATATTGAATTAATGGCATATTATAATAACAATAGCAATTTTACACAATTAAGATATGAGCAGAGGTAAGGGAATATTAGCAGACTTATGTATGACGCTTGTTTATGCAGCTGCGTCAATAGTTACCATATTTATTATGTATTGTATAATAGCGATAATATTTTTTGTATGCGGTTAGGAGACATAGTAGAAAAGATAACAACTTACACAGGAATCAGATGGGTAGTTTACAAACTCAGTAAGGTATTTGGATTTGATTGTGGGTGCGAGAAAAGAAAAGATAGTTTAAATAAAATTAAGTTTAAAAGATGACAAGAGAGGATAGGAAAAGATGGAAGGCTTTCAAGGAGGTAGGAAAGGAAACCATTACACACGAAGAATTTAAAATGATATGCGAAGTTCACGCCAACGTATTCAATCACAAATACCACACATTTTGCTCTTGCAATGGAAGAAAGGCTCAACAATGGATTAATGAAATTAATGAGGTTTATGCACGTAAGAAAAAGAAATGATAGATAAGATTCACAAGTTGGAGGAGGCCACAGTTTTAATGCTTAACAAATTTGATGGTTGGGATTTAAAGTGGACAGGAGAAGGATTTACAAAATGGGACGCTGAGGGCCTGACACCGAAAGGACAGGAATGTGTAATGGAGATGAAGTTCAGAAATAAGCATTATCCTGATAAGATGTTGGAAAAAGACAAGTACGATGCTTTGATTTCAACAGGCAAGGTTGCTATTTACTTTGTAAGCGATCCAAAAGGCACGTACCTGTATTGGCTTAACAATTTAGAATTACCACCCTTAAAAGAGATGTATTGCCCTGATACAACTATGTGGACCAAGAAGAAAATTAACAAACCTGTTTACCTATTGACAGAAGATTTAGCAGCACTTAAAATACTAAAAGATGAAACCTAAGAAAAGAACACACAAAGAGCATTTTGCATTGTATGACAGAGTGCTATCAGAGGTTATGATACGCCTTCAAGTAGTTGAGAAAAAGATAGAATTGATGAACACACCAAAAGAGGAGGCCGATTAATTTCGGTTTTTTTTTGCCTTAAATTTTTTTTATCCACAATTTAAACCTAAATTGCCAAATATTAACTAAAACTATATATTATGACAGAAGTAAAATTATCATCAGCAGAGTACGAAAAGTTGTATTCAGTTTATTGCGCAGCAACAGAACTTGTAAACCATAAGCCTGCATTTGCAGGAACCGAAGTTTCCGAGTGGGTAAAAGAGGCAGCAACCAAGAGACTAAAAGAGGCAGTTGAACAGTTTAAAAATCAGATATAATGAAAGTAAAACTAAGAAGTAAATACGCAGAGTGGCAAATCTTGAACAAGTGGTTTGGTAATTACGAAATGTCAGTAGTCTTTAAAGATTACAGTAGTTATGAGTTGGTAAGAGAAAACTCGACTTTTCAGGAAGTGTATGATGAATTAAAAACAATTATTGAATAATAAAAACAAACGATATGACAAGAGCAGAAAGCGTAAGAGCATTAGAAAATTTAGGATATGTTGTAAATTTATGGCACGTATCAGATGTAACGGACAATTATAAATGCAGCGAATCAGAGGCATCAATTATTATTGATAGCGTATTGGACAAGTTAGAAGAAGATATTTTTGAGAGAATAGAGGAGGAGGCCTTGGACAGAGGGATTGACTTGCACGAATAAAATTATTAACTAAAAACAGATATATTATGAAACTTAGTACGATTAGAGAAATGTATGACAACCTTTTGGACTTGGACATTGAAACCACCAAAGAGGAAAGACACGAACTATTAAACAGCATTAACGCTGAGAACGATTTTTATTGGGAGGCAGATGGAGCAGAATACAGAATCATTTGCGAGGACGTTATCGAAGAAATACATACCGAAGAACTGAAAGACGCCTTGTGTGCTGATTTTGAAAAACTTTGGTGGATAGAAGTTGATTGGGAAAAGACAGCACAGAATGTTAGAGATTCAGATGGCTATGGCAATCACTTTTCACACTACGACCACTCTGAGGAGGAGTTTAGATTAGACAGAACTTGGTATTACGTATTTAGAGTAAACTAATGAATATATTAGATATAGAGGAAATACAGTTCCTAAACGAAAGCGAGGTGGTTTCTAAGACGTTATTGAAATGGCACAAGGCAAAACCTGACAACAAAGAGTTGCAAGACGTTATAGACGCTTATACAAAGGTATTCCTGCATTGTACAAATATGCAGACAAGATCAAGAGAATATGAAAAGCAGTTATCGGAAATGAGATCAGCTAAAAATAGAGCAATACAATCAAGAAACAAGGCCTGTGATAAAGCTTTAGAATTACAGCTAAAGGTAGAAGAATATGAAACAATTAAAAACTTAAATTTATGAAACAGACAATAGATGAGGTTGAGTACCAATACCTTATTGAAAAGGTAGCGGCAGCAGAACTTAGAATAAAAGAGCAAGATGCAGAAATAAGAATATTAAAAAAACAAGCAAATAAAAATGGATAAACAGAAAAGAATACACACTTTGGAAATTTTACTAAGAGACAATATGGAAACTCTTAGACAGCGATTAGAAGATGGGACCTTTCAAAGACCTGACGATACAAATAAACTCAGTAAGAAGGTAGATAAGTACGTTGCTTATATTCAGAACATAGAAATATTATCAAATTTATTACACAAAACCAAAAGCGAAACATTATGATTGAATTACTAAATGGAGACAAGTACAAGAAAGAGGAGTTGTTAAAGCGTATGGAAGATGATACGTTTTATTATGGAAACTTAGGCAAGAACGCATTGAGCAGTTCAGCAGCTAAGATGCTATTACAATCCCCTAAAACATATAAGTATGTTACAAAGTATGGCTCAGCAGAAAGTCAGGCCCTGAGAGATGGTTGGTTGTTTCACGCAGCAATATTAGAACCTCACGTATTTGACGCACAGATATTTGTAGACTGTAAAACAAAGGCCGCTAAAGCGTATAAGGACGCAGTAGAGGAACACGGAAAGGTTTACACAACAGTAGAAAAGGAAAAGGCTCAAAGATTGGCAGACGCATTTTATAAGAATGAACACGCAAGGCAGTTGTTGATTGATACAGAGTTTGAAAAACCTGCAATTGGAAACCTGTTTGGATTACCATTTAGAGCCAAAGCAGATGTATTAGGTAAAAATAGTTTAGTGGATTTAAAAACAACAGCAGACATAAAAGCATTTCCCTACTCGGCTAAGAAGTATGGATATGACGTACAGGCGTATATTTACTGTAAGCTATTTAAAAGAGACTACAAGGACGTAAGATTTATAGCAGTTGATAAGGCGAGTTTAGATATAGGTATTTATGACATATCAGAGGAATTTTATATGGAAGGAGAGAAAAAGACAGAGGCAGCCTGTGAGATATATAAAACCTTCTTTGAGTATGGAGTAGATGTAAATGAATATTATTTAAAAGGAACATTGTAATATGGAATACGGAGAAGATTTTCAAAAGGCTATGGATTTTTACAGAAACTCAACGCCCTTACAGAAACAATATTTTTTAAGTTTAATTTCAGACACCTTGACATTTTTTGATGGAACTAAAGGATATAAAATAGACGATGAATACAGTATAGGATTTAATGGAATATTTCATCAGATAAATATTACCGAAGAATAAAACAAAAATAAAATTATGACAGCAACAGAACAGAGAAACGAGATAGCATTAAAAGATGCAGATTATGTTTCAGGATTAGTGAAATTAGTAACAGGATTAGATATATTTGACAACACTCGAAAACGAGACCATATTGAGGCAAGGTCCTTACTTTACGTAATTCTAAGAGAAGACTATGGAGCAACGTATTTATGGATCAGAGACTATATGGAGAGCAAAGGCAAGTCCTGCGACCACTCAACAGTTATACACTCAGTTAATCAGTATGAAATTTATAAGATGTACAGCAAGTATTTAGAAGATTGGAGACAAATGATTTTAAACAAGATCGTTCAGGAAAGGTATTGATTGAGCGGTTAGTGATAATTGTTAAAAAAAAATTGTTATATTTACACAAACACACGTTAAAATATTTAAAATGGAATTAGTAAAGATCTCAAAAGTAAATTCAAATCCTGACAACCCAAGAGTGATAAGGGATTATAAATTCAACAAATTAGTAAATTCTGTAAAGGAGTTCCCTCAAATGCTTAAATTGAGGCCTATTGTCGTTAATGAAGATATGGTTGTATTGGGAGGCAATATGAGATTGAAGGCCTGTAAAGCAGCAGGACTCAAAGAGGTTTGGATTTTAAAAGCCACAGACTTGACTTTAGATCAACAAAATGAATTTATTGTAAAGGATAATGTAGGTTTTGGGGAATGGGATTGGGACGTATTGGCAAACACGTGGGACACCTCAGAGTTGAAAGAATGGGGATTGGATATTCCAAAGTGGGAAGAAAAGGACGAGTTTGAAGGCGAAATAGAGGACACAGGTGCTTATGACTTTCCTGAAGATGATTTAGAAAACTCGCACGTAAAAATGGTTCAGTTGTTTTTAAACATTAATACGGAGCCTGAATTTAAGAAATGGGAATTGGCTTTGCGAGAAGATTTAGGAACCGACAATGTAACCGATACTGTTTATGAATGTATAAAACTATTATATGAGCAATCCAAAAATAATTAAATTAAAACCTTGCTTGTCTGATGAGCAGGTCAATAAGCTAAAAGGAGCGTTGTTGTCTGAAAAAGATTACAGAACCTTGATAACTTATGATGCTGATGTTTACTGTGAAGAAACAGGGAATTGTATTGCTAAGTTCAGGAAGAAAACAATACCTTCTAACATTGCCTCAAAAGCGTTTGAGTCTTTAAAAGCTGTAAGTATAGCATCTCATAACAGAGCAGTTAGTAGTGGAGGTATAGGCAAAGACGGAAATTTTAGCCGACAAGCAGTAAAAAAAGACGGAACAAAATCCAATACACAGATGAAAAACAAAGCTGCAAGCGGCATTATAGGTTACTTTGACAGAACACCAAGAACACCATATTGCAGACAAACAGCCTTTAATGAAAAACAGTTTAAAAAGTTTAAAGAGGCCTACCCAATTATTAAATATGTTGATACTGTGTATTCTGATCTAATGCCTGAACATTATAAGCTGCAACGAGATGAGGCAGACAAGACCTCACAGGAGTTTGTTATTAAAAACACAGCCTTTACAACAGTAACTGTAAACAAGAATTGGCAGACAGCAGTACATAAAGATAATGGAGATTTTGAAAACGGTTTTGGTAATTTAGTTGCCCTGAGAAAAGGAAAGTATGTAGGTGGGTATTTTGTGGTACCTAAGTGGGGAATTGCTTTTGACGTTCAGAATTGCGATTTACTTTTAGTAGATGTACACCAATGGCACGGAAACACACCAATACAAAAGATTGATGCAGATGCTGTTAGAGTTTCTTTGGTTATGTATTACAGAAAAAATATGATTAGCTGTGGGACCTCAGAGGAGGAAGTAAGTATGGCTAAGCGTAGAGTTTTAGGAGATAAATTGAATAATTAATGTGTGGAGTTGTAGGATTTAGTTGTGAGGAACCTGATGAAGATAAAATAAAACTTTTGCAGGAAATTGTTTACCAAAGCAAGATAAGAGGCCTTCACAGTTTTGGATATTCATATATTGATAACGGACTGCAAACGAAAAAGAGGCACGATTTAAAGAATGTTAATTTACCTTTTTCAAGCAAGATTATATTCCACAACAGATATGCAACAAGTGGAGATTATAAGGATCACAAAAACAATCAGCCAATAACCAACGAACAGGCCTCATTAGTTTTTAATGGGATTTTGGATATGGGAACTAAGCAGGAGATGGAACAGCGTTACGATATATGTATGAACACAGACAATGATGGAGAGATAGTTCTAAAAAAGTGTGGGAGCGACAAGCTAAAAATAAAACAATTCATAAAGGAAACCACAGGAAGTTTTGCAGGATTGATTTTAACCGAGTCTAATAAACTTTTAGCTATCAGGAACGCTAACAGACCTTTGTGGAAGTTAGAACATAACAACGCTGTTTATTTCGCATCAACAAAAGATATATTTAAAAGAGTGAATAAAGATTTTGAACCTGTTCAGTTAAAAGAATACGAGTTGTATGAATATTAGATTAGCGACTATTGAAGATGTGGATTTTATAAAAAAGCTGCAAACACAAAACCTCAGCAGGAGTTGAGAAAAACATATGGTGGACTACATAAATTATCACATAAGATCCTCAGAGGCAAAAGACATAGATCCATCAAACGATTGTTTAAGATACATTTCAGACAGGTTTGAATTGAATATTGAGCAGCGTTATTGGTTGGCCTTTTTATTTGGAACTTGTTACTCAGCTACGACAGTATATTATATTTACAATGAGTTTCCTGATTTTGAGAATGTAGACGTGGAGAGGCTTAAAAGATGGTGGAATGAGAATAAGCAAAACACATTATTTCAGACTGACAGGCTAAGAGTCAAAACACAAAACAAATTTGTAGAAACCTTTGAGAGTTATAAGAACCTGATAGGAAACACAACACAAGAAAATTACTTTCGATCTCTTAAACAACCAACACCGCAAATGACTTATGACAACTGTTATGAAGACTTGATAGGTATAAAGAACTTTGGGAGGTTTACGATGTTTATATATTTGGAGATGATAAACGTGCTTACAGGATATGACTTAGAGCCTACGCATTTAGATCTAAAGAATGCCGATAGTTGCCGCAATGGGTTGGTATATCACTTAGGACATAACGAACTTGACACTCACGGAACCAAGAAACGATTAACACCAAAACAGATAAATTACTTACAATACCACTTTAAACAACTTAAAGAAGAAATAGGGACCTTAGACATACAGCATACAAACATTTGGAACATAGAAACAACGCTGTGTGCTTTTAAGAAGTACAATAAAGGTAAAAGATATGTTGGTTATTATATCGACAGACAGAAAAGCGAGATACTAAAAATGCAACAAGCAATTAGTACAGGAGTTGATTGGGACGTGCTATGGGACTTTAGAAATGAAACATACGACAAAAGATGGCTGAAATAATAGCAATAGGAGGAGTACCTGCAAGTGGAAAATCAACCCTGATGAAGAAAGTAATAAAGGAATACAAATCCTTAAAAACTTTTAAATACGGATTGATAAGAGGCCTGTACGATAAGGAAAAGAATTTATACTTCATAGGGATATATGATGACTCAGTCTTTTGCGGAACAGACAAACTAAGTATGGCGGTCCAACCTCACTTTTTTAAATTGATAAATAAGTTACCTGAGGCAAGATTTGTGTTTGAAGGAGACAGACTATTCAACCAAAGTTTATTTGATAAATACGATTGTGAAATAATAGTTCTGAATACAAACGAGGAAACGATAGTTCAAAGACACAAACTTAGGGCCGACAATCAAACAGACAGATTTAAGAAAGCTAAACAAACTAAGATAAATAACATTCTAAAAAAAAATCAGGTAACAGTACTTGACAACAACACAGAGCAAGACTCTGAGAACCTATTCAATCACATTATAAAACTCATAAACAAATGAACAAAACCGAACACCATAAAAAAGCAATGATAGCCGCATTGGAAAAATCCTTAGGGATCGTTACAACAGCCTGTAAGAAAGTTGGAATAGGTAGGACCACATTTTATGATTGGCTCAAAGAGGATAAGGAATTTGCAAAAGAGGTTAATCAAATACAAGATATAGCATTGGACTTTGCAGAAACTCAGTTACACAGTCAGATAGGAGAAGGCAGTACAGCAGCTACAATTTTCTACCTAAAGACTAAAGGCAAGAAACGAGGCTACGTAGAGAGACAAGAGATTACAGGATTAGAAGGAACAAGATTATTTGAAGTTGAGATATTAAAGAATGAGGAAGAAGATACAGAGTAATATTGTCTTTGAACACCTAAACAACCTTTCTAAGAAGATATTAGTAGAGCAAGGTGGTACGAGGTCAGGAAAAACATATAACATTCTCTTATGGCTTATTTTCAATTACTGTAATGCAAACACAGGAAAGACAGTAACCATTTGTAGGAAAACATTCCCTGCTGTACGTGGTACAGTTATGAGAGACTTTTTTGAGATCCTTAAAGAATATGATTTATATTTCGAGGAACTACATTCCAAGTCCACAAATGAATATTTCATAAACGGAAACAGGATTGAATTTATATCATTAGATCAGCCACAAAAGATTAGGGGACGTAAAAGAGACTTGCTATTCATAAACGAGTGCAACGAATTAAATTACGAAGACTTTCAGCAGCTTATATTTAGAACCATTGACAACATAATATTAGATTTTAATCCTTCGGAGGAGTTCCATTGGATATATGACAAGGTCCTGACAAGAGAAGACGTTGAATTTTACCAAACATCATATAAGGACAATCCATTTCTACCTCAGACGCTTATAGATGAGATTGAGAGGCTAAGAGACACAGACGAGAATTATTGGAGGGTATATGGATTAGGAGAGAGAGGACAAAGCAGGTCTTTAGTTTACAGCTTTAAAACAATTAACAAGATACCTGCATCAGCCAAACTATTAGGAAGGGGATTGGATTTTGGATTCAGTAATGACAGCACAGCAGTTGTTGAGACTTACGTAGAAGGAAATAATATGTATGTTAGAGAGTTGCTTTACAGGACAGGAATGACAAACCAAGATATTGCAAGACAGCTTGAAAGGTTAGGATTAGATAGGAGAGATGAAATATGGGCAGATAGTGCCGAGCCAAAAAGTATAGAGGAGATTTACAGAATGGGTTGGAATATTAAAAAGACTTTTAAGGGTGCTATAAACATTGGTATTGATATGGTCAGGAGGCATAACCTTTATGTAACTGAGGATAGCGTAAACACGATTAAGGAGCTGAGAAACTACAAATATGTAGAGGATAAAAACGGAAACCTAACCAATAAGCCAATTGATCTATTTAACCACAGTTTAGACGCACTCAGATACAGTATTGTAAATAAATTAAGCAGGCCGAATTACGGAACCTACGCAGTCAGATAAAAAAATATTTTGGAAAAAATTTTTCTAAACCGAATTTAGTTTCTAATTTAGCCGAATATTAATTAACTAAAACATTTTATATTATGACTTTTAACGAATATTTTGCCACAGATTTTTGTACTTATAACGATAACGGAATCGACGCTTTTATAGCAATGTTAGAATCTAAGGGATTTGAGCGCACAAGAAATGATTGGTTTCAGTGTGGCATTAATTTTTCAATTAAGTACACGTACAGAACCTTAGATAAATATGTTAGTTTTGATTATAACAATAACGACCATATCCAATTAATGGGTTACAATGTAGGATAAATAAATTAAATTTTAAGTAAAGCAGGAGCCGCAGAAATGTTGGCTCTTTTTTTTGTGTTATAATTTATGTATCTTGCTCGTTATATTAATACAAGCGATTTAAGATGCAAATAAACATACAAACACCCTCTGCACTAAAGGAGATAAATTTAAGACAGTACAAGGCCTATATCAAGGCCATAAACAAGTATCAGGATAGCGACACTCAGCTAAGATTGAAGATGCTTGAAATATTCTGCAACGTACCATATAACGATGCTATCAAGTTTAAAGCTAAGGACGTAACAAGAATTACTAACAGACTTGTCAAGCTATTAGAGGAAACGCCTGAGTTGGTTACCAAGTTCGAGATGGGAGATACAAAATTTGGATTCATACCGAAGTTAGATGATATGAGTTTCGGAGAGTACATAGATTTAGATAGCAGCATTTCAGATTGGGAAATTATGAATATGGCAATGGCTGTATTGTACAGACCTATCGACAAAGAGAAAGGCAAGTTCTACACAGTCAGAGATTACGAGGGAGACATATACCACGAGGCTATGAATAATATGCCATTAGATGCTGTTATTAGTTCCATTGTTTTTTTTTATCGTTTAGGGAACGACTTATCAAAAAGTATGATGAGATATTTGGAGGAGGAGAATCAAATGGACTCGACTCAGCTGCAAGCTTTGGAAGAAAGTGGGGTTGGTATCAATCTATTTACGCACTCGCTAAGGGAGACGTTACGAGATTCAAGGATATAGAAGAAATGAATGTAAATACCTGTATGTTGGCTTTATGCTTTGAGCAGGAAAAGAACGAGGTAGAAAAGCAACAAATAAAGAAAAACTTTAAGAAATGAGTAACAAGGGAGCAAGAGCATATTATCAGATAACAGAAAAGCTAAGAGACTTTCTTTTGGCTAATGATGATATTAATACAGTTACGATAGGAGACATTACGCAAGTAGATCTAAACAAACAGGAGATGTTTCCATTGGGACACGTTATGATAAATAATGCAAACCTGAATGATAGCACGATCCAATTTAATATTACTGTTATGGTTATGGATATTGTATGGCAAACCAAGAAGGAGCAGAACCAAAAATATGACAATACTTTTATCGGAATAGATAACGAGCAAGATGTTTTAAACACTCAGCTAACAGTTGTGAATTTATTAAACCAAAGTATGATGAGAGGCTCTTTGAGGGCCGATGCTTTTGAATTGGTAGGTCAGGGAACTTGCGAACCATTTAAAGACAGATTTGAAAACGAGGTAGCAGGTTGGGCATATACATTTAGTGTTTATGTAAGAAACGATATTGATATATGTATTTATTAGAGACACAACACGTTTTAAAGGTGTATAGAGACCTTATCATTGAGGAGGCAAAGGCAAACCTTGCAAAGCCTCAAGGTAAGTTTAGAAAGCCTAAAAACGCCTCAGGGACCTTATCAGATTCTATACAGGGTACCGATAAGTTTGAAAAAGGAAAGTTGATTGAGGCAGGTATTGAAATGGAGGCCTATGGAGAATTTATTGACAAGGGAGTAAGTGGGGTCAAGAAAAAGTACGATACACCATACAGCTACAAGGACAGAATGCCACCTGCAAGTAAATTAGACAAATGGACAGTTAGGAGAGGGATAGCACCAAGAGACGCAAAAGGAAAATTTATACCAAGAAAAAGCTTACTGTGGCTGATCTCAAGAGGAATATATAATAACGGAATTAAGCCGAGCCTGTTTATGACAAAGCCATTTGAGAAGTATATGGAAAAGCTACCTGTGGAATTGGCAACAGCATTTACAGAAGACAGTAAAGCATATTTAGAATTACAATTAAAAGATTTAAAATAAATGGCAACACAGAAGATATTTGCAAGGAGTCCGTATTACGTATCATACAAAGCAGCTGTAAACACAATAGCAACAGTAAATGTAAGTGTATGGGCGTATGAAGGAGTTAAAACAACTGACAGACCTGCTACACCACTTTATGAATTAAAAAAAACAACATCAGTAAGAGAAGGAGTATATGAGTGGTGGACGTTTGAAGTAGCAGAACTTTTAAAAGACTATTTACCTAAAGTTGGAGATCCTACAACATACCCTGCAACTGCAATGTGGGGAGGGATTCAAATAAGTAAAACATCTGCCACAGGAACAACAATTACCTCAAGTGTTGAAGACTTTGCAGTATTTGATGGATATATTAAATTTGAAGAGGGTTCGCAGTCTATGGTAGGAGTTTATTCCTCAGCAGGGGGTGGTACTGTTGCAGTTTCATTTGACACACCAACTGTTACCTCTCATTTTACTGAAATACAGATAAACCAAAATTTCTTTCAAAGTAAAGATAAGTACAGCACTTTTATACCTATATACCAATCAGATACAACAGCAGGACCCTCTGTAAATTATTATGGTTCATCAGGACAATTTATTACAACCCAAGGCACGCCATCTAATAACTCAGCAGATATTATTCAATATCTAACATATTCAAATACCTACATAGATAGCTTAGGACTTACAAAAGCAACTTGGGCAAACTTAACCTTAGTAACTTATGACAACATAGATTGTATTCCTGACTTTACAAATAATAGCACAGGGACAATAATATGGTTTTTAAACAGGTTTGGGGCAATAGACAAAGTTACCTTTATGGGCCTTAAAACAGACAATTACGAGACCTCAAAGAACGAATACAGAGCCAATATAGTAGGGGCAAAAACAAATGGATATTGGGGTTATGAAACTTACCAAAGGCAAAAAAGTATTCTTAACAAAAAAGGAAAAAGAAAGTTTAGTTTAAACACAGGTTGGATAGCAGAAAATTACAATGATAAGATAGAAGACCTTTTATTGGCGGAGCAGGTATGGATTAATAAAGGGAGCTCAAGTTCCTCAGCTTATCCTGTAAATATAATAACGAGCAACATACAGGAAAAGACAGATGCAAATGAGAAGGTAATTAATTACGCCATTGAGTTCGAGTACGCCAACGACATTCAAAACAACATACGATAAATGCAACAGGTACAGCTATACATACAGGGACAAAGAGTAGAGTTATTTGACGATGAGATAATTTCTTTGACTCAGTCTATACAGAACATAAAAGACCCTGCAACTATATTTACAGGATTCACGCAGGAGTTTAGCTTACCTGCTACAAGGGAAACCAACAAGCTGTTTGAACACTATTATAACTTTGATATAATTCAAGGATATGATGGCAGAATAAAAACACCTGCAAGAATTGAACTAAACTCTAAGACTTTTCAAGAGGGCAAAATTAGACTGCAAAGTGTTGAGATGAAAGACAATGTAGCCTACGCATACAAGGTGGTATTTATTGGAAACTTGGTAGAGTTAAAAGACGCTATTAGTGAAGATGAATTAAGCGACTTGATTTGGTTGGACAACTTTGAAAAGGTCTTTAGTATGGACGTAATGAAAGCAAGTTTATCTGACAGCACAGGCTCAATGACAGTTGATGGAACTACTTATACCAACGTAATGAGAACTGCTCTTATAAGTCCTACAAAGAGGCTCTATTACGATACAGGCACAAACATTAATGGAGATGGAAATTTGCATTATCACTCAACAGGACAAAAGCACGGAGTTTTATGGTCAGACTTAAAATTTAGCTTGGGAGTACCTATGATTATTAAGGCTATTGAGATACAATATGGAATAACATTTTCAGAAGACTTTTTAGGAAAAGGTAATAACTTAGGAAGGTTTGATGACCTGTTTATGTATATGCACAGAAAACAAGGGGTTGCACAGCCTGAGACTACCTTGCCCTCAAGTTTTACTATATTGCCAAGTTCTTTTAGTGCGACTTATGGATTACTTTCTTCGTTTAGTTCTTTGGGAAGTGGTTGCCTTTGCCCTGACAAAAATGGAGTTAATTTTTCTGCTAACATTAATTCAAGAGACGATGGATTTGAAGTTGAACAAATAACAGGAATTTTTGGAGGAGGAAATGGAATAGGACTTCTTTGGGGTTTTAGTGTTGATGCAAGACCACAAACATCTGATGCTGCTAAAATTTATACGCTTGAAATTTATTACACACCTGTTGGAGGAACTGAGGAACTTACGCCATCTTATACACAAACCTCAGACGGAACAAGTACCAATTCAGTAAGTATTCACTATTTGGCAGGAAATAACCATACACACGCAACTCATTATGGCTATTTTAGAGTGCAATTAGTTTGCGATGAGCCTATAACATTTCCGGCAGGTAATATGACTATGAGAGCAGGGATCCGTTGGACTAATGGAACAGACAGCCGCACAACAGGCTCACAGACAAACTCAAGCGGAGCTATTTGTCAAGATTCAAGGTCTCTTTGTACACCAAATTGTTTTGCTATGCTTGAAAGCGACAATAGTGAAATTGAGGGTGCATTGATTCAGTTTGCTTGGAAACCAACTCAGCAGCTACCTAAGATGAAGGTAATAGATTTTCTGACAGGAATTTTTAGGCTGTTTAACTTAACAGCATACTATGAGGGAGACATTGTAAAAGTAGAACCCTTAGACGAATTTTATGGAGTTAGTACAATAGGGTATCAGTTTAGTAATTTCAGTACGCCAACAGGTTGGAGCTATGATATTTATACAGGTTTTACAGGAGCCAACGCAAGCACCACAGCAGTAGATAATGACTTTTTTAAGAACCCTGACAAGTACCAATTGAATTTTCAAATAGATAATTATTCAGCAGGTACAGTTAGGTTTAGTACAGAGACAGACCAAAGTGCTGAGTTTTCAGGAGATGGGATTTATAGCGTAGTATTAGATGCAACCACAACAAAGCTTGAAGTCACAGGAACAGGGTTTACAGGTTATTTAGGTACTTATGTATCTGTTAAAAATTACAGCGATGCCTCTATTGTTTACGATATAAGCGAGTACATAGATGTAAGTGGTGGAACAGTTTCCAACGGACTACCATACAAGCAAATTGATATGAGGTTTAAAGGTCACGGAAGTTTGTTTGCTAAGAAGTTTGAGCAGATATTTAATAGAAGGTTTGGAGACTTAGAATATTCAGGAGACTTGACACAGACAAATAATTGGGCAGGTAGTATTTACAAGTTAGAAGTTCCATTTGAGAAATGTGTTTATGAGAGATTATTTGATGGTAATACAATAAACCAAACAGACTTGCAAATTGGCAATATGATTGATGATAGTTTCAATCCCTATATCGGAGAGCCTTTGTTACACTATATGAATTATAAAACAGGAGCACCATACGCTTTTTTAGAGACCTCTGATGATGTAGTACAAAGAACAGCTTACAACGCACCTTTAAACTCTGTTGGTACCGCAAGTAATGCATTTTCTATAAATTTTAATGCCGAGTTTAGTGAGTGGAATAGTGCTGCTTTACAAACAAGCACTTTGTTTAGACGTTACTACCAAAACTATATGCAGGACGTATTTAACAAGCAGAGAAGAATTACAAGTGTCAAGGCTTGGTTGCCTTTAAAGATCTTACTGAATTACAATTTAGGAGACAGATTTAAGATTAACCAAAACTTGTATAGAATTAACAGCATTACGACAAACCTACAATCAGGGGAGAGTGATATAGAATTATTGAACGAGGTATGATACAGAACATTTTAGATTGTTTGCAGTTTGAACACAAAAACGCAACAGAGTTGATACAAATAGCACAAGGTAAATACAAACTACCTGAAAATACAAAAGAGTTGGTAAACGCTCTTAAAACCACCTTAAAAGAAAAGCAATGATAAAGGAAACAATTACAATTGAGGCTCAGGTAGGAAAAGCTGTCAAAGGCGTTGAAGATTTAACTAAGCAGATAGAAGACTTACAAAAGCAACAGAAAGAGCAAGGAGACGCTGCGATAAAACAAGCCAAGCAACAAGAGGAGGCAACTAACAAGGCGGCTAAAGCTACTCAGGTATTAGGTAAGGGAGTCAAAGGAATAGGACTTGCTATGAAGGCAGCAGGTATTGGTATCGTAATGAAACTCTTTGAAAAACTGAGTGAGGCCCTGATGAAAAATCAAGAGGTTGCAGATGCAGTTGAAACAGCGTTCAATGCAGTAGCTATTATCTTTAAACAGATTACCGATGTTCTAATTGACGTATTCAAAAGTACAAGCGAAAGTACAGGAGGCTTTGATGCGTTGCAGAAGGTATTAGGAGGGGCCTTGATGCTATCCATTAACTTGGTTGTAGGTGCTATTCAGGGAATGGCCTTAGGAGTCAAGAAGGCACAGTTGGCTTGGGAAAATAGTTTCTTAGGCGGTAAGGACCCTGAGACCATTAAAAGACTTGAAGGAGATATTGAGGATTTAGAAACCAAACTAACCGAAACAGGCGAAAACATAAAACAAGCAGGTACAGATATAGCGACTAATTTTGTAGAGGCAGTTACCGAAGTAGGAACTCTTGCAACTAACGTGGCACAGGCAACAGCAGACACGATTAAGAATATAAACTTAGACACAGTATTAGAAGATTCTAAAAAACTAACAGCTTTAAAAAAGAACTTTGAATTATTAGCTTTAGAGCAACAAAGGTTGGTTGAGAAATATGACCTTGCGGCAGAAACTCAGAGGCAAATAAGAGATGACGAAAGCAAAAGCATTGAGGACAGGATAGCAGCAAATAAGCAATTAGGCGAAGTTCTTAAACAACAAAGCGATGCAGAAAAAACAGCAATACAGGCACAGTTAGACGCACTTAACGAACGAGCAAAAATAGAAGGAGAAACAAATGAAATTATAAATGAGAGGTTTGCTTTAAATACAGAAATAATTGCTATTGATGCTAAGGTTGCAGGATTCAGGTCTGAGCAACTTACAAACGAAAACTCTTTGTTGAAAGAGCAGAACGATATGGTTCAGCAGTTAGCAGAAAGTAAAAATCAAATTGCGGCTGAAAGCAAAAGAATAGCAGCAGAGGGAATTGAAAATGAAGTTGAAAGGCTAAATGCTTTAAAGGAGATAAACGATGAGGAGAATAGGTTAGAATTAGAACGTCTTAAAAATGCAGCTGATAATGCTAAGGCAGGTACTCAGGCAAAAACAGATGCAGACATTGCTTATGCCCAAAAGAGTGCAGAGGTAGCAAGAGACAAAGCGAAAACAGACAAGGAAATAGATGATGCTGAGGTAGCAGCCAAGAGAGAAAAGAATATGCAGATTGCACAAGGATTCCAAAACCTTAGTACAATTTTAGGAGAGGAAACAGCAGCAGGTAAAGCAGCGGCTATTGCAGCAACTACGATAAGCACATACCAATCGGCAACAGATTCTTACAAGTCTATGTCAGGTATTCCTGTAATTGGTCCTGCATTGGGTGCAGTTGCGGCAGGAGCAGCAATTGTAAGTGGTATTGCTCAGGTAAAAAAGATTACAGCAGTTAAGACACCCAAAGGAAAAGGAGCAGCAGCAACAGGAGCGACAGGACAACCTGCGGCACCACCTCAGCCACCAAGATTTAATTTAGTAGGAAGTAGCGATGCAAACCAATTGGCAGGAGTTATAGGAGAGCAAGATAAGAAACCAATAAAGGCGTTTGTAGTAAGTAAAGACGTAACAACAAAACAAAGTTTGGAAAGAGACATTGTTAAAACAGCAAGTTTGTAAAATTATAAGTTATATAGATATGGAAATTATAGAATTGTTATTAGACGATCAGGATTTAGAAACAGGAGTAGACGCAATTTCAGTTGTGGAAAGTCCTGCGATTGAGGAAAACTTTATTGCTCTTAAAGGCAAGGAGTTTAAATTCAAAGAAGTGGATAAAGAAAAGCGTATTCTTATGGGTGCTTTACTTATTCCAAATAAGCCGATTTACCGAGTAGATGCGGAAAAGGAATACTATATATATTTCAGCAGAGATACTGTTTTAAAAGCGTCTCAAATGTACTTAAAGAACGGAAAACAGGCAAACTCTACATTGGAACACGCAGAAAGTATCAAGGGATTGACTTTGGTAGAATCTTGGATTGTTGAGGACAGCAAAATAGATAAGACAGCACTCTATGGAATGGACTTGCCAAAAGGAACTTGGGCAGGAACTGTAAAGGTGGACAATGATGAGATTTGGAATGACTATGTAAAGACAGGAAAAGTAAAAGGATTCAGTATCGAAGGTTATTTCGCAGACAAGGCAGAGAAGAAAGAAAATGAGGAAGATTTAGCTATGGCGGTCCTTACTGATATTTATAAAACCTTAAAAAAAATAGACAATGAAGGAAAATAATAATACAGTAGGCTACGGAACAAGTCCTACAAACGACAGCAGAGCGTGTTTATGTATCGACTCAGATACTTACTCAATTAAATGTTGTCAAGGCTACCTTATGAATCAAGGGATCGGGCCTCTCACTCGTTAAACGCACAATTAAGTTAAATATAAAGTTATAAGATTATGGCAAAACAAGAGATTGACAAAGAACAAGAAAAAAACAATCTAATTTCAAGCACCTCAGTATTAGGAGTACTTGCACCACAGATTGAATTAATCGTAAATACCTTTGAGCAGATTAAGGGTATCAACAACGAAAAGATTAAGGTTTACAACGATACAGTTGCAACTCGAAACGCAGCTTTGACAGCCTTAAAAGACGATGAAATTGAAGATCAATACACAGCAGTAGAATATAAAGCAATCCAAAAATTAAAATAATATGCAGGTAGTAAATAAAGTTCTCAGCAAGATGAACAAAAAGACGGAGTTAGCAAACCACAAAATTAGCCTTAACCTTCAAGCAGACATCAACAAAGTATTAGATGAA
>Ga0209374_1000921_pt1 | contig 30825 bp, 24 predicted proteins | sample SaaInlLV_DNA_10m_FD_184683 | JGI IMG/M metagenome (GOLD analysis project Ga0209374, IMG submission 184683) | Marine microbial communities from expanding oxygen minimum zones in the Saanich Inlet - SI075_LV_DNA_10m (SPAdes) (version 2) | ecosystem: Environmental > Aquatic > Marine > Unclassified ... | reverse complement strand
CGCTACCTAATTCTGTCAGCAGGCCTCTATTGATAGATATTTTGCCACCGGGCAGTGCCCAAGCGTTGGGTACGCCATTGTTAATGACCGAAAATTCGTAAGGCAACTTGCGATCGCTCACCGCCGCTACTTTTTGTCCTACCTCATTAACATAGGCTTGCACCGCTTCATCAGCGAGATAGTCGCCGCCCTGAGATTGACGCGCAGGGGCATATTGTTGTTTACCTGTTTTCAACTCCCAAGCTTCAGAGATAATGCTGATTTCACTTTTGCCAGTGACAGGGTTGGTGGCGCAGCCGCCCAGTCCGAATGTGAGCGCGGCGGCAGCAAGTATCAGCGGCAGGGTGCGAGATTGTGGGTGTTGATGTTTTGAACTGAGTGTCGGTAGGTTATTTAACTGGTCATTCATAGTAGCCTCCGGCCGCTAATTTTGTCGAAAAATAGACTTAGATTGATTTTAGAAATTGTTGTGCGGTCAAGCGTTGGCCGCCCTAACCCGCATAGCGCGCGTATCTTCTGCGCAGTGACGCCGCCTGTTGTCGCTCTCCTTGAGCTTCCAGTACATCGGCCATTTGTAGCCAAGCCTGCCCCGTTTTAACCGCATCACTGCCAGCCAACGCTATGGCCTTGCGCGCATGTTGAGATGCAGCCTGGGTATGCCCTTGCGCCAGATGCGCCCGGCTTAGGCGTATCCATAACAAAGCCTCTCTGGGGTCAATGCGTATGGCACGTTCAAGCAACACAATTGCCTGTGCTGGGGATTGTTGGGTTAATGCTGTATCTGCTTGGGCTAAAAGTATTTTTGCCGCTGAGTTTTTTGGCGGCGCTGGCTTAATTTTCGCGGGTTGTGGCGGTGCTGCCGGTTTGTTGCTGTTTTTGGCAGTTCTAGATTGGCCTGAACTGGCGCGGCTGTCCGAGGCACTGGGGCCTTGGTTGCCTGCGCAGCCACCGATAAAAATGATGCTGAGCAAAGAAATACAGAGTTTTATGTTCACGAGAGCCCACACAGTTATACGAGTTAATTGTTAAAAATTGAACGCAGCCGTTGGCCAAAAGTTTTTCGGACACCACAACCGGGTTTGATGGGCAAAGTATCAGGGCGACGAATGGGGATAACAACCACATCAGCACATGATTTTGCGGCCCGCCTACCCGTGGCAAATTCAATCTCTACAAGATTGTCCGCGGGGTTGTGGACAATAGGGTCAACGCCACTGGACACATGCATGTTATTCCATATACGCAGCGCACCGGATGTGCCCGTGAGACCAGTGGACTTGTTGTCATCGCGCCCCACCCAAACCACCGACAATTTGCTGTTGTCGAAACCTGCGTACCAGCTGTCTCGGTTGTCGTTAGAGGTGCCGGTTTTGCCTGCGACACCTTGCTTGGCGAAGGGTGACGAGCGGCCTGTGCCGTGGCTCATTACAATTTCCAGGCCTCTGTTGAGGCTGGCTACGGTTTCTGGACGGATGCTTTGCGTCAAGTCAAAGGGGTGGTGTGACAGCGCTTGCCCGCGTTCATTTAGCACGGCGATAACCGCTTTGGGGGTGGTGTGAAAGCCGCCGCTCGCAAAGTTGCCGTACAGTTCGGTGAGTTGCAGCGGCGACATAGACTCTGCGCCCAAGAAAAACGACGGATAGCGGTTCTTAGGTGCGTATCCTGTGAGGTCTGTAAAGCGGCGCTGCACCTCGCCAAGACTGACGGTGTTGCCCAAATCCACCATCGCTAGGTTCAGTGACATGGCTAGTGCGCGAATCATGGGCAGCTCGCCGCGGGTTTTACCGTCGTAGTTTCGGGGTGTCCAAAGTTCACCGGAATCCGATGTCATGGTAATAGGTGTGTCGTTCACCAGGGTTGACCAGTCTAGTCCTGCCTCTAATGCGGTGAGCACAATGACGGGTTTGATCACAGAACCTACGGATCTGCTGGCGTTTAACGCGCGGTTGAAACCGTCCACGCGACCTTTGCGTCCGCCAATAAGCGCCAGAATTTCCCCGGTCTGAGTGTCGGTAATGACACTGGCTGCCTGTAGGCTGCCCTGTGCCAATTTGCGTTCTTTCTCGATCATTTGCAGGGTTGAGGTTACTGCTTTCTGGGCGTTTTCTTGCTCTCTGGGCTTCAGTGTAGTGAATATGCGTAGCCCCTGGGAGCGCAGGTCCGAAGCGGAATAACGTTCACTGAGTTCAGCTCTGACTATGTCCATAAAGGCGGGATAGTAAGCGCCACCACTGTTGGGGCTAGAAACCACGCCAAGGGGGGAGCCAATGGCGTCTTGATGGCGGGGGTTAGAGATTAAGCCGTCAGCCAAAAAAGTATCAAGAATACGATTGCGTCTAGCCAACGCGCGCTCGGGATGCCTGAATGGATTGTAGTAAGAGGGGCCGCGAATGATGCTGATCATTGTGGCAATTTCATGCACCGCAAGTTCGTTGATGGGCTTGTTGAAGTAAAATTGGGAGCCCAGACCAAAGCCGTGAATGGCGCGCGCACCATTTTGCCCAAGGAAAATTTCGTTGATGTACGCGGTGAGAAGGTCTTCCTTAGAAAACCGCAGCTCCAAAATAATGGCCATGGCCACTTCGCGGAGTTTGCGTTCATAGGTGCGCTCATTAGTTAGGAAATAACTCTTAACCAACTGCTGAGTCAGGGTGCTGCCTCCTTGTGCCCGCGTGCCGCTGCGGGCGTTCACCCAAGCCGCGCGCAAAATTCCCGTAATGCTGAAACCTCGGTGATCGTCAAAGTTGCGATCCTCTATGGCTTTCAGACCCTCTGCAAGCAAAGGAGGCACTTGCTCTGGTGTCAGAATTAGCCGGTCTTCACCATGGGAGGGAAAGAAGCTGCCTATGGTGGCGGGATCTAGGCGAATCAGCGGTATTTCGGAATTGTCTTTGGCCTGAACTCGGTTGATGACGCCATTTTGAAAACTAATTTTCACCCGTTGCGAGGGTCTGCTGCCTTCCATAAAGTCAAAGCCGCGCAGATGGGTGGACAAAGTTGCCCCGTTGCTGTTGTAGCTTCCGGGTGCGGTGAGGTTTGCATCTGAGCGATAACCTAGTCGTCCGAGTTCTTCTACAAGCTGGGCTTTGTTGATGCGCTGACCTGCGTAAATTTCAAGCGGTTGGGCAAAAACCTGGGCAGGCACCGACCAGCGCCTACCCTCAAAAGTTTTGGTGATGGTTCTATCAAGGTAATAGCCAAACCCCAGACCTACTAAGGTTGCGAATAGGGTCGTCCACAGCATCAGCTTTAGCAAGGCGCGCAAAATCCACTTACCTAGCCTTTTGAACCAGGAGTCCGTTTTTTTTGATGACTTGCTGTTTTTCCGGCGGCCAGAACCTTTGGCTTTGCGGGAAGCTGGCGTTTTCGTGACCAAGTAGCTGTCCTGTAACTTGCTGATAATTTTGCGGTTAACTTTGTGTCCATCTTGCCTTGACTGGGCGCTAGGGTGAAGCAAAAAACCCCCTCAGATTTTGCTCGGATGCCATACAAAATTCTGCCCAATGTTTCTTGGCACCCTTTGTTGAAAAAGTGCAGTGAGCGAGCGATACCCGTTGGTCACTAGAACGGTACCGTTTGTTGTTTGGGAGTCGAGACGATTTTGCAAGTTGTTAGAGTACAACTGTTTTTCTAAGTCAATTTTGCATGAGTGTATTGGGTCCTCTAACGATACGCCCAGATCTGAATGAGGCTTTAAAAAACGTCTTGGAGTTTGGTTGTGGCGGTACACCGCTATAAACATACCCTCATATAAATTTTGTTCATGTTTGGAGATATTATGAAAAAACTAATTACATTAGTGGGTTTTTTGAGCTTTTTCTTGATAGGCACGGCTGCCGCAGAAGAGTCGAAGTTGTCGTACAGCAATGTGGCAGTCAGCTACTTTGATGGCGATATTCTTGATGTTGGTGCAGATGGATTCGGCATTCGCGGGAGTATAGGTTTTGCCAGTTCTTGGTTTGCTAGCCTTGAATATAATGTTGGTGAATTGGAGGGTGCAGATCTAGATTTGGACGAAATTGCTTTGGATTTAGGCTATCACTGGGGGGTTGGTGCAAAAACTGACTTAGTCGCATCCATTGGCTATAGCAGAATTGACCTCGATGTAAATGTTAACAATCTACAATTCTTATCAGACAGCGCTAATGGATACGATCTGAATGTTGGCGTGCGCGGTAAACCTGTTGATCAGTTCGAATATGGCGTTTTTGTGACCTATTACAATGGCGGCGACTTTAATAGCGATGTGCAATTGTCGGGCGAAGCTCGGTATCATTTTTCTGCACCGGTATCAGTCGGCGTTAAATACAGAAATAACGACGACTTCGACTATTGGGGAGTTGATGTTCGTTACGATTTTTAATTTCTTTTCCAGCCTAGCAACAATTCAGTGTTGCACAGTTGGGTAACTTGAATGAGATGCTAGAAATGTTAGACACAGAAAGGGCGGAGAATTTACTCTCCACCTTTTTTCGCTTTTTTGCTTATTTTTAGCGCTTTCTCGCGCGCCTGTATTTTTCGGCTGGACTCTTTCCCTAAGATGATCATATGATAGTGCTGCCTAAGGGGGGGCGTTACGCCTGAGATTCTCCTTGTTGTTTATACTTATTCGCACTTTGGTACGAAAATGTAAAAGCAATAAGACAGTGAACCCTTTGAACCTGATCCGGTTAATACCGGCGTAGGGATAGGAGTTATTATTTCTCTGGAAGCTTTGGTGTTACGCCAGCTGTCTTTTTAGGGTGAATAACAATCCCAGACCTTAGGCGTTCAAGTCTAAGGAGTAGATAATGTCCAAATTGTGCCTTTCATTTTGCTTACCTTCATTTGCGGCGAAGGCGGCTCGTGCGGCGCAGCTATTGCAATTGAGCGTTTTGAGTTTCGTTGCCTGTTTTGTATCCAGCCCTGTTTTCGCCGATGAGGTGGGTGATGTCATCGAAGAAGTCATTGTTACTGGTGAGTTTCGTGACACCTCAGTATCTCAGTTGGCTGCAAGCGTTTCAGTTTTGTTGCCTGAGCAAAATGGTGATTCGGTGAGCCACCTTGAAGAAATTTTGGGTCGTGCGCCTAACGTCAATTTTGCCAGCGGCGGTTCGCGCGCACGGTTTTTCCAAGTTCGCGGTATTGGCGAGCGCGGCCAGTTCTCTGAACCACTGAATGCCTCTGTCGGTTTGTTGGTAGATGGCGTAGACCTTAGCGGTATTGGTACCGCTGCGACCCTCGCTGATGTCTCACAAGTAGAAGTATTTCGTGGTCCCCAGGGCACGGTCTTTGGTGCTAATGCCCTCGCCGGATTGATTAACGTTGTCACGCCAAATGTTGCTGATGATTTTTCGGGGTCCGTTGATCTGGGTTTAGGTAATTACTCAGCAGTAGACCTGGGTGGTGTACTGTCCGGCCCAATTAATGATCGCGTTGGTTTTCGTATTAGCGCTCATCAGTACAAAGATAATGGCTTTATTGACAATATCCGCATTGGCCGAGATGACACCGACAATCATGACGAGACCACCATACGTGGCAAAGTTGCCGGTGATCTGGAGCAGGGCGATTGGCAGGTAGTCTTTGGCTCTATAAACATTGATAACGGCTACGATGCGTTTTCGCTAGACAATGATCGTAATACCCGTTCGGACGAACCCGGTACGGATATGCAGGACAGTCAATACCTAGGTCTCAATTTAGACCTTAACCTCAACAAAAAAATTGCCCTAGATGCCTCAGTTGCTTATGTACGCAGTGATATTGACTATGGCTATGATGAGGATTGGACCTTCACTGGCTTTGATGTCGCCGGCTATAGTTCCACTGACTTGTATAGTCGCGATGTCGATACTGTGACGCTAGATCTACGTTTGCTTTCCCGTGTTGGCGAAGGCCTAGCCGCTGGCAAAGTAGACTGGGTCGTAGGCTTCTACGCCTTGGATCGACAAGTAGATTTAACTCGGCAGTACACATTCCTCGCCAATGATTTTACCAGCGACTTTGATGTTGATCGGGTTGCCTTATATGGCGAAGTGAGCAGCGAATTGGCAGACGGCTTGCGCTTGAGTGTGGGGCTGCGCGCTGAAGAGCATAGCTCTAATTATTCTGACAGCGAAAGTGTCAGTTTTGCCCCGGATGATAACTTGCTCGGCGGACGCGTTTTGTTGGAAAAAGTTGTGGCAGATGGGAATTTACTTTACGCCAGTTTGACTCGGGGCTACAAGTCCGGTGGCTTTAATACCTCTGGCAGTTTAGATGCAGACCTGCGCCTGTTTGATCCGGAAACCCTGTGGAACGTAGAGTTTGGATACAAGGGATCATTGCTGGAAGACCGCCTGAATCTTCGCGCTGCGGTGTTTCGTATGCAGCGTCGCGATGTGCAGACGGCGACCTCCATTACTCGGGTTCGAGCTAACGGATCTTCTGAATTTATTGACTATGTGGGTAACGCCGCTGAGGGCGTTAACCAAGGGTTGGAGCTAGAGGTGGCTTTTCAAGCTACTGATCGGTTGCAGCTTTCTGCGAGCCTAGGATTGCTGGATACTCAGTTTGAGGACTACATTGATGGCAGTGGTCAGAACCTTGACGGTCGCGATCAGGCCCAAGCCCCCGGCTATCAGTTTTATGTCAGTGGCGATTATCAACTCGCTCAGGGCTGGTCTTTGAACGTGAATGTTGAAGGTAAGGACGACTATTACTTTTCAGATAGCCACACTGAGCGTTCCTCTAGCTACGAGTTACTCAACGCATCCATAGCGTATTCAACCCAGCGCTGGGACTTTAGTCTATGGGGGCGCAACCTAGCGGATGAAGACTACTTTGTGCGTGGTTTCTTCTTTGGTAATGACCCGCGCGACGGCTATACAGCGCGAGGGTTCACCCAGTTGGGCGCGCCGAGACAATTTGGTATCAGTGCCTCGACTCGCTTTTAGTCCTTTCAGGTCTTTCAGTTCTTTCAGTTTTTGTAGTTGTCGAGATTATAATTTTTGCAAAGAAAGGTTTTCAGGTCGGATAGAAGTGTGGGCGCAATGCATCTTGCTGGTTTGCAGCCAGCACTGACTGCACGTTGATCTAGTGCAATGAGCGTCAACCCGCGGGTGTGCGCTCATGGCTCTCCTCGGTGCAGATGCAGGTTGCGGCTGCTTATTGGGCCGTCGCTACCCCGCCACCGCGCTCAGTCCGCTCCTGCCCGATCAGATAATCTACCACCTCCAATGCGCGCTGCATGCCGTTGCCCATGTCTACAGCGTATTTGCCTGCAACAATCATGGTGGGTACTGATTGCACGTTATAGCGTCGGCTGTCGGTCTCAGCTTGAGACAGCTTGCGGCGCACTTTTGGGCTATTAAAGGCGCGCATAAACTCTGCGGCAGGTAGCGTTTCGCTGTCTAAGTAGTCGGCTATTTCTTGGCCGCTGCGAAAGGTTTTGCCAAAATCATGTACTGCGCTGAAGAGCTTGGCATGGTTGCCTTCCAATGCGTCAGCCTGTTCCAGTGCCAGATAACCTTGTCCGAGTAGGGTCCATGTGCGGGAGAATGCGGCTGGTTTGCGTGAGAACGCAACATCCTCTTCAGTTGTCACTAACCACTCTTCTAACTCAGGGTCGAAGTTGCGGCAGTGGACGCAGCCGTAGGAGAAAAATTCATAAACGTTGATGGGATCGCCTATGCGAATTCTGTCAGCGTTTTCTATTAGCGCGTAGTCTTCGCCCTCTGTTGGTGTGGCGTTTTGTGCCAATCCTGATGAGAGATAAATGCCAAGGCCAACCAGCGCTACACCAATGGCAATGATGACCCCGAAGATCGCATTGCGTGTGGTTTCAACTTTGTCTGTGCCGCGTTTTTTAGCCATATCAAATTCCTAATTGTGTGTTACCCCAGGTAAAAGGCCGTTGGCATGGGGCTGTCGGGACCTATGTTACTTCATTGACCCGGTTGTTCTACAGGCATTAGTCCCTACTTCGTTAAGTAAAAACATATGCGCCTGAATTGTAATATGCTTAACGGCTCTAAGATTGTCACTAGGATGTAAAGAAATGAACGCAGCTGAGCAATATCAACTTTTCAAATCTGATACTTGCGGCTTTTGCCACAGAGTCAGAAGCTTTCTGCAACAAAACAATATAGAAGTGCCGTTGCGGGATATCAATCGAGATCAAGAGGCCTATCGCGAGCTTTTAGCCGGCGGTGGTAAAGGCATGGTGCCGTGTTTGCGCATAGAGTCTGGTGACGGCGCGGTGAGTTGGATGTACGAGTCTATGGATATCATGGGGTATCTGGCCAGTAAACAAGATGCCTAGTGGTGTCATAGTGGCCTCGCTGACCGTGCAGAAGTTGTTGATTCAGGCCTGCGCGCTTAGACATGGTTTTCACATACCTTGTCTTATCTTTGTCTCATTGAATTTATATTGAATAATCTAATCAAACTACTAGGGAAGAGAAAGTTATGAAACTTGGCATCATTGCCGGCTACTCCGGACGCAAATTCAGTATCTCTATGGATGCAATTAAGCATGCAGAAAATTTGGGTTACGACTCAATTTGGACTGCGGAAGCCTATGGCTCCGACGCTGTTACGCCCGCTGCATGGATTTTGGCTCAAACCGATCGCATTAAAGTGGGCACCGCTATCATGCAGATGCCCGCACGTTCACCGGCCATGGCTGCTATGACCGCTATGAGTTTGGCGGAGCTGTCAGGCGGGCGGTTTATCGTAGGTCTGGGTGCTTCTGGACCACAAGTGGTTGAGGGTTGGCACGGCGTACCTTACGGCAAGCCGGTTACACGTCTGCGTGAATATATTCAGGTAATGAAGAATATTTTTGCGCGTGAAGGTGCGTTGGAGTTTGAGGGTGACATGTACCAAATGCCTTACAAAGGCCAAGGGGCTACTGGGCTGGGCAAGCCGCTGAAGAGCATTTTGCATTGTGAAGAGGACATTCCAATATTTGCCGCAACCATTACCAATAACGGTGTTGCCGCTGCCGCTGAAGTGGCCGATGGCTTCTTCCCAGTGTGGATGGACCCCGAGCAATATTCTGTATTTGAAGGCCCAATTCAGAAAGGTTTCGACAAAGCGGGTGATAAAAACCTGACCCAATTTGAGATCGCGCCGTTTGTTACCGTTTCAATGGGTGACGATGTGGCACAGTGCATGATGCCAGTGCGTGGCATGATGGCACTGTACATAGGGGGTATGGGTGCGCGCGACAAGAACTTTTATAACGACTACTGTAAGCGTTTAGGTTTTGAGGACGCTGCCGTGAAGATTCAAGATCTGTATTTGGCAGGTAAGAAAGACGAGGCCATGGCTGCAGTGCCAGAAGAGTTGATTGACGCTTGCGCACTTGTTGGACCTGCGGAACGCATTCGCGAACGGCTACAGCGCTGGAAGACCGCTGGTAATCATGGTCATGTGTCTAGCATGTTGTTGGGTTGCCAAGATCCGGCGGCGCTGCAGGTTGTTGCAGAGGAAATGCTCTAACCCACTTAAGCGCCTTAATCTTCTTTCGTTGAATTTGGTAGATCTTGGTTAGTGCTGAGTTAGTACTAAGGTAGTACTACCTTAGTAGTGAGAAAGAAGAGAAGCGCATTTTAGTGATCACCCAACTGAGGTTGGGTGATCATTTGCAGAGGTTCTAGTTAGTTTGTACCAACGCCCAACCTCTTTCTGACCGCAGGCGCGCCGCGTCTACATATTCCAAAGCCTTTTCCGAGCTGGCGTTGCCGTCGAGTCCGCGTTTGTACACCCCTTGGATAATGCCCGCTGATCTGAACATGTTGTAGATTAAATAGAACGACCAATTGTCGATGCCCTCTAGCCCAGCATGTTTGCAATATTCAGCGACAAATTCTTCCTCTGTAGGAATGCCAAGGCCTTCAAGGTCTGCGCTCGCTAGGCCTTCGTCGTTGTATGCATCGCCATGATAGTCCTGGCAGAGGTAACCCAAATCTGCCAAACCGTCACCCAGCGTTGAAAGCTCCCAATCTAATACCGCAACAATTTTTGCTTCTGTTGGGTGAATGAGAACATTACCCAGGCGGTAGTCGCCGTGAACGATAACCGAGCCTACATTGGCGGGAATATTTTCTGGCAACCATTCCATGAGACTGTGCATGGCTGGAATGTCTTCGGTTTGCGAAGCAATGTATTGCTTACTCCAACGCCCAATTTGGCGCTCGTAGTAATTGCCGGGGCGGCCAAACTCGCCTAAGCCCACCGCAGCCGGGTCAACTTTATGCAGCAGCGCGAGCACGCGCGCCAAGTCTAAGTAGACGGCGCGACGTGTGGCATTGCTCTCAGTGGGCATGGTGGTTTCGTTAAACAACCGACCTTCAACCATTTCCATGACATAAAACTTGGTGCCGATAACATTGGTGTCTTCGCACAGGCAGTACATCTTGGGCACGGGTACATCCGTTTGCCACAGGCCGTCCATAACCTTGTACTCGCGATCCACCTGATGCGCAGAGGGCAACAGCTCCCCTGGCGGTTGCTTGCGCAAAACATAGCGCCGAGTTGGCGTGATGAGTTGAAAGGTAGGATTAGACTGACCACCCTCGAACTGCTTAATGGTCATTGGTCCTGCGAAATCTTCTACGTGCTGATTTAGATAGCTCTCTAATGCCGCCGCATCAAATTTATGCGCCTCCCGTACTGGGGTGAGTTCTACGTCACTCATGTTTTCCTCGACTACTAATATGAAATTTATTTTGCTGCTGCTAAGGATACGGCTTGATCTCATGGAGGGCAAAATGCGAATCTACTTATTTGAACAATAATGTATGAAGGGGACCTTATGTCGGTGACTAAAAGAATTGCTGTGACCTTGCCTGCTGGACCAAGAGTAGCGGATACCGTGGCGCGTATTAAGTGGGCTGAAGACAATGGCATTGCCGATGCTTGGTTCAGTGATTCCGGTGCACCGGACACGCTTACGCAAGTGGCAGGTATTGCCCATGCAACGTCCACAATCCGCATAGGCACCGCTGTGACGCCAGTTTACACCCGTTCGCCGTCTGTGTTGGCGGCTTCAGCTAATGTCATTGGGCAGTTGCTGCCGGGACGCTTTGTCATGGGTTTGGGGTCTTCTAGCCAAACTATCATGGGTCAATTCAATGGTATCCCGCTGGAAAAACCATTGACGCGCGTACGTGAAACCGCTGAGTTGGTAAAAATTATGCTTTCTGGTGCTAAAACCGACTACGACGGCGAAACCGTGTTCAGTCGTGGTTACCGTCAAGCGCCCATGGATAACCCTCCACCTGTTTATTTAGCTGCACTGCGCCCGAAGATGATCGAGATGGCTGCTGAAGTAGGCGATGGCGTTATTTTTAACCTCTGGCCAAAAGGCGCTTTGTCGAAAATGATGGAGCACGTGGCGATTGGTGCAAAGACCGCGGGTAAAGATCCGGCGGATATTGAAATTGTTAACCGCGCCATGGTGTTGTGTACGGACGACAAAGAATATGGCCGTAATTTGTTTCGCGCTGCATTTGGTCCCTACTACGCCACCCCTGTGTACAACAAGTTCTTATCATGGGCCGGCTACGATGAGGCCGCAGACACTATCTCTAAAGGTTGGGCTGCCAAGGACAGAGATATGACCGCCAGCGCCATGACCGATGCGATGATTGACGAAATTGCCATTATTGGTAATGAAGATGAAATACGTGCGCGTATTCAAGAGGACGCAGATGGTGGGGTTGATACTCACATTATTGCGCCTCTAGGCGGTGGTAAAGAGGATATAGAGCGCACATTTGCAGCATTTACAGGCGATAAGTTCCAGTTCGCCTAGCGGATGCCGTTAACCGCCCCAGCTCTACTGTGTTGCGTGTTGCAGCGACTGAATCTGATCCCAATGCGCATTTCGCTTTTCTGTCATTGATTGTTGAGAATTATTGAGAAGAGGTAAACCATGAGTGGGTTGGTACAGAATCGAAAAGTTGATGAAAAATAATAATAAAAATAAGAGAGCGGGTTAGTAATGGCACTTAAGGTTTTGTATGTCCTCCGCCACGGACAAACCGAGTGGAATTTGGCTGGTCGAATGCAGGGGCGAATGGATTCGCCCTTAACCGCGTTGGGTGAGGCCCAAGCAGATGCCCATGGTGCACTGCTAAAAAGTTTGGGTGGGGTAGATGAGCTGTGGGTGTCATCGGCTAACCGAACTAGGGCAACGGCCGCTCTGGTAAATAAGCACCTTACTGCGCCGATGCGTTTTTCTGACCATCTGTTAGAGCGAGATTGCGGCACATGGTCTGGCAAAACCTTAGAGGAGGTGGCGGCGAGCGAACCACATAATTGGTCTGCAAGAAAGAGCGACCCTTATCATCATCGTCTGGGTGGCGGAGAGAATTTGTTGGATCTAGGGCGGCGTTTTAATCGTTTGTTAGATGACTTCGAGCCGGTAGAGCGCTTGGCGATCGTTGCTCACGGTGTTGTATCGAAGGCGATATTGCAGCATTTTTTGGGCTTAGATGAGGCGCAAACAATTGCTGTTAAGCACCCCAATAGCCTGCTTTATCGCTTAAGCGTGAGTGTAAGCGGTGTCGAAGTTACACATTTTGTTGCCCAGGCTAGTGGCACTTCCCAAGTGCTGGACCTACAGCATACTGCTCAGCCTGTTGAAGGCGTACTTGGGCATGAAGGCGAGGATGTTAAACAGCAGGGTGCGTCTGCTGCTATGCAGTCAGAGTAAGGGGGGCACCCTCTGATGCTATCGAGGGGTTCTTCAAAGCGCCCCAATAAATGGCATTGCAGCAATGGCATTAAGAGAATTAGATAAGCGAGATTACAAGCTGTTCGCGTAGTCCTGTTTTGTGGCCTGGGTAGTCTGGCCTTTTGATTGAAATTTATTATTGGAGAGAGAATATGAAAGTAGATGCAGGCATTGGCCACCACCTCAACGAGATTCCAGCCACCGTCAAAAAATTGCAGGCCGCTGGGTACGACGGTGTCCGCACCGCGGAAATGAACCACGATCCCTTTTTCCCCCTTTTGTTGGCAGCAGAGCACAGCGACAAGCTGGAAATAGCGAGCTCCATTGCGGTGGCTTTTGCACGTAGCCCAATGAACTTGGCGAATATTGGCCATGATTTGAACGCTTATTCAAAAGGGCGTTTTACGCTTGGCTTGGGTTCGCAAATCAAACCTCACATCACCAAGCGTTTTAGCATGCAGTGGGGTGCTCCGGCAGCGCAAATGCGTGAACTGGTCTTGGCCATGCGTGCCATCTGGGGTAATTGGTACAACGGTGATCCGTTAGAGTTTGTTGGTGAATACTATAAACATACACTCATGACCCCAGCGTTCACGCCAGAAGACAAAGACTTCGGCGCGCCTAAAGTGGTTTTAGCCGCCGTAGGGCCTAAGATGACAGAGGTTGCAGGGGAAGTTGCAGACGGAATGATCATCCACCCGTTCAGCACAATGGCCTACATAAACGAAGTGACTATGCCCGCTATTGAGCGTGGTCTGGCGAAAGCCGGTAAGTCTAGAGATGGGTTTGAACTGTCTTATTCTTGTTTCGTTGTCACAGGCCGAGATGAAGAAGAGTTTGCGAAAAGTAAAAAGGCGACTCAAGAACGCATCGCGTTTTATGGCTCTACACCGGCTTATAAAGGTGTATTAGATTCCATTGGTTGTGGCGAGTTGCAAGGCGAGCTAAACACTATGTCTAAGCAGGGACGTTGGAAAGAGATGGGTACGCTTATCAGTGATGACATGTTAGATAAGTTTGGTGTTATGGGTGAACCCCATGAAATTGCACCGGCTATGCTTGAACGGTATGGAAGTTTTGTTGATCGCACATCTACGTCGTTTCCAGTTTCTGATGAAGCCCAGCGTAGAGCGATTATCGAAACTCTACGCGCTGGCTAGAGCTATAGCTGAAAAAACAATAAGCTAGAGATAATCGCTAGCTGAAATGTTGCCAAAATATCCCTAAATCCCAGCAAAAAAGGGCTTTTAGTTGCTTAACTAAGAGCCTTTTTTTGCTCGGCGAATTTTTAGTGGAAAAGTAAGCTCAATTTTCTTTCCATTATTTGTGTACATATGGTGGTCGGCGCGTTACCTTTGATGGCGCTGACAGTGTTGTTGTCACGCGTCCTTCGCCGCTTGCTTGAGAGGGATAGCACACAACTCTCAGGCTAGATTTTGGGAAGAGGGGGCGAGAGATGCGGAAACTTTTTGACAAATTTGTCGATTCAGTAGCTACCTTACTGGTTTTGCCAGGTGTTCTTTTTGCTTTGACATTTTCGATCAGTCAGCAAGCGCGCTACAAATTTGCACTACGCTGGGGCGCTCTATCGGTCTATCGGAAACTGTCATTTTCTTCGTTCACTCTGGCGTTGGTCACATCCCTGCTCGTATTAATTGATGCCGGATCTGATGTGTTAAATGTCCAGCAGGATGGCATAACCAGCAAGACCATAGTCATTGCCAAACCGGTTCAGGGCCGAACCCCATATCCTGCTCAAGTAAGTTTATTTGGCCAACGTATGAGTCTTGGTTTTGGTATTGACCAGGGTTTAGCAAATGAGTTTTCCGCTTGGATATTGGAAGCGGCAGAAAGACAAAAGCTGAGCCCAGAACTGATTGCGAGTCTTGTGCTTACTGAAAGTTCATTCCGCAAGTATGTTGTGTCTCATGTGGGCGCTGTAGGGCCTACGCAAGTCAGGCCAGATTACTGGGCCAGTTTCTGTGGTGCGACTAATCTCAAAGATCCGGAACAAAATGTCTACTGCGGTGCCCAGGTTTTGCGTCATTTGGTAGATCGCTGCACCGGCAATTTCAACTGTGCACTGTCAGCCTATAACGTGGGTTTCAACACCACGCCCGGCCCTGCTGCGGCGCGTTATATCGCCAAAATTGATTTGCATATGGATTGGTTAGAAAACGCGCTGTAGTTAGCTCGCCCTTGAACCTAACGCACTCTCCTCGCTTATCGCCTCATCGTTTACGCGTGCCCTAGGCCTCGCTTGTTGATATTGGGCACGAAGCCCCCTGCCAATAAAAGTTCTTGAAAGTACTGCCTTCGCTCGTTTGGGTTTGATGGAGCGATTACGATTGCTGGAAAACAAGACTTAAGCTGTGACTTAAGTCATGATTTATTCAGGCTTAGGTTGTGCTCCGCGCAGAGGGGACACATTACCCGACGCAAAGTAAATAAATTAAAAGAGGGGATTTATCATGATCGATTTCGGCCTACTGATGTTTTCGACAGACTACGCAATAGCACCAGATGTATTGGCGAAAGAGGCCGAAGCCCATGGTTTTGAGTCACTGTTTCTGCCGGAACACACACATATCCCAGCGAGTCGTCAATCCCCTTGGCCCGGTGGTGATGAGTTACCCCAAGAGTACTGGCATACCTATGATCCATTTGTGGCGCTTTCTATGGCCGCTGCTGTTACCGAAAAGTTGAAATTAGGAACAGGCATATCGCTGATTACCGAACGTGACCCCATTTTGATGGCCAAACAAGTTGCCAGCCTAGACTACTTGTCAAAAGGTCGCGTGGTACTGGGTATTGGCGCTGGCTGGAATGCTGAAGAAATGGAAAATCACGGTACGCCGTTTGTACATAGGTGGAAAATATTGCGCGAACGTATGTTAGCGATGCGCGAAATATGGACCGAGGAGGAGGCAGAGTATCACGGAGAATTTGTCGACTTCGATAAAATTTGGGCCTACCCCAAACCAGTACAGGCGGGCGGTCCACCGGTATTGTTAGGTGCATCGTCTAAATATGTCTACAAGCGTATTGCAGAATACGGTGATGGTTGGTTCCCCATTTATCAAAATGACAAACGCAAAGGCGCTAACGGCCCGGTAGATTATGCCGAGGGTATTGGTCGCACTCGCGATGCGTGGCAGGAAGCGGGTCGCAGTGGTGAACCCCAGTTCAGTATTTTTGGTGTAGGTCCTGATGCAGAGGCTGTTGAGTCTTTGTTGGAGATGGGTTTTGACCGCATAATATTTGCGCTGCCCTCTGCCGAGCCAGATGTGGTGCTACCCATGCTAGAGAACTATGCGGCAATTGCGCATAAATTTAATGTCTAGGTCGCAGCTCTCATTATGAGGTCGCGCTAGATGCAGTGTAGGTCTGGTTGCGGGGCGTGCTGTATTGCCCCGTCTATATCTGGGCCGCTGCCCGGTATGCCCAATGGTAAGCCTGCGGGGATAGCGTGTATTCATCTCACAGCTGACTTTGCCTGCGCAATTTTTGGTCAGCCCGAACGTCCCAGTTTTTGTGGTCAATTTAAAGCAGAAGTTTTTTTTTGTGGTGAGTCTAGAGAGCAAGCTTTAGAGCTGATTGCGGCAGTAGAGCTAGATGTTGATTAGACCCGCTGTTCGAGCAGTGTTTTGAGTTGGCTGGCCACCTGAGCATCGCCTCGTGTGAGGTACGCCTCTAATCCAGCGGCTTTGGCACCTGTCACGTTTTCTTGCGAGTCGTCCAAAAACACCACGTCTTTTGGCGCGTAACCCATGCGTTCACACACGGTCAGAAAAGCTTGTGTATCTGGCTTACGTTGACCTACCTCTTGAGATAAGTACAGCGTTTCAAAGTGGCTAAGCTCAGTGCCAAAGTGATGCTTGAATGATGCCGCATGGGTAGCATTGGTATTGCTAAAAGCGCATAACGTATATTGTTGGGCCAACTGCGGCAGTAGCGCAATGACAGACCCATAGACGCCTACCCATAAAGCGTTCCACCCTTTCTGCCAGCAAGCATCGGACATACTTACGCCTAAAGAGCGAGACAAATGGGCGCTGTATTCCTGAAAAGACAGCGCGCCCACTTCATGTTGTTTATAGGCGTCGTCCAAGGACCACTGATCATAGAACAACGACTTATCAACGCCGCTGTCTTTTGCCCACGAAGCAAACACCCGGTGAAAATCTATATCTAAGACAACGCCGCCAAGGTCCAGTAGTACCGCTTTTTCCATTTTCACCCAGTTATTATTTCTCATAGGTAATAGGAGCTGTAGGACAATGACCGCTTCAGCTCGCGTGATTTAGGCTTTTGTTTTGCCCTATAACTTACCGTAAATCGACCTAGTAGCCCGCTTCGGCGCTGTTGATCTTTTGCAGGTAGGCGTTATCTAAAACGCTATAGGCTTTTTCACCACTCTTCATGACAAAAACCGGACCCTCAATGCTGTCAATATTGAAGCCTTGTTGCCTGAGTTCACCTTTGAGCATTTTGAAGGTGCCGGTGACATCTATCTCAGCATCTATGCGGATAAAAACCGGTACGGCATAACTGGGCAAGGCGTCCTGTGCGAACTGCGCAAAAGCCTCTACATCAAGTGCGCTTACATCATCATTCAGGGTGATTGAAACCATGCCTGCGCGACCATCTGCCCCGGGCACTTCTACGCCATAAACGTTGCAGAACTTAACTTGGGGGAAGGCGTTAATGATTTCGCCCACTTCGTTAGTGGAGACGTTTTCGGCTTTCCAGCGGAACGTATCGCCCACTCGGTCAACAAACTGGTAGTGGTCATAGCCAAGAGCGTAACCAACATCTACGGTGCGCATTAGGTCGCCGGTATTAAACCAAGCGTCCTCTTTTTCTAGCGCGCCGCGCAACACCTTGCCCTCAGTTGCCGCTTCGTCGGTATAACCTTCAAAAACGGTGTCCGGGGTGATTTTACCGAGCAGCAAGCCGGCTTCGCCTTTCATAACTGGAATGCAAAAGCCTTGGTTGTCGCGGACGATTTCGTCGTTATCGACATCATATTGAACTAAACTCACTTCGGCAGACGTCATACCTACAGTCAGGTCTTTGTTCATTAGGTTGGCAAAGGCGACATTGCCCTCTGATGCGCCATAAAATTCGCAAATCCGCGAAATGCCGTAGCGCTCCTTAAACTCCATCCAAATATCTGGACGTAGGCCATTGCCCATGATGCTGCGCAGAGGCGTCTTTGCGTCATCTGCTTTAGCCTCAGAGTTGACTAAGTAGCGGCATAGCTCGCCGATATAAATCATATGCGTGCACCGGTGCTGGCGAATTTCGTTGAGAAAATTGCTGGCGGAGAACTTGCGCCGCACAAACATACTGGCACCTGTGGCAAGGGCCGAGCCCACACCCAGCAGCAAGCCAGTGGCATGGTAAAGCGGTAAGCAAAGGTAGATTCTGTCCTGAGTTTTACACTTGAGTCCGCCTGTGCCTGCCATGTCGCCGCTTATCAAGTAGCGTCTATTGGAAATGACAGCCGCTTTGGGTAGTCCGGTGGTGCCCGAGGTGTAAATGTAAAAGGCTATATCGCCCAACGTTGTTGCCGCGGTTTCCGCTGGGTCCTCTGCGTCGGCAGATGCCGCCAGTGGCCCTAAATCCTTACTCCATTGAGGCGCTGGTTGAGTGCCTGCATCGGCGATAAACAAGAAATCTTGACCCGGTTCTAGCGATAACTCGGTACGCACGTCTTGCATTGAGTCGATGACCTCTTCGCCAAAAATGCACTTCTTTGACTGGGTTACAGTAATACAATGGATCAGCGATTTGCCGGTCAAGTTAGTATTTAGCAGACCTGCGGTGACGCCGATTTTGTTCAAGCCCATGAGTAAGGCGAGGAACTCTACTCGGTTCTCCATCATCACACTGACGTTGTCGCCGCGGCTCAAACCCTCTGCCTTCATCGCTGATGCATAGCGATTTGCCACCGTATTAAGTTCTGACCAAGTCAGTTGCTGGCCTTCGAAGATCAACGCTGAGTGATCTTTGAAGCGTTGGGCGTTTGCTTCAAGTCGCCCCCCTGGGCTGTCTATGACCTCAAACGGGCGAGGTTTCATACCTTTTTTGAGCTTTAAGAGAGCGGGTATGTGGGTCAGTGTTGAGATGTCTTTTATAAGTTGCATTTTGCCCCTCCAGGCAGGAATTCATTTTTCTAATGACTTTTCTGATGTAAGAACGATAGCAAAAATAGTAGTCTCTTGGGATATCGAGTTGCTGATTACAGTCAATGAATTTTGCTTATATTGGTTGTAAATTTGCGGGTTTAAATAGGTAGGGGAGCGTTATGAATCAATGGCAAATAGGTGATGTGAAAATCACCCGTATTATCGAAATGGAAACAACGGGCGGCTCACGCTTTATTTTGCCCGATGCCACACGGGACGCGTGTCAGGCCATAGAGTGGATGCAACCCCACTTCATGGACGAGCAGGGTAATTTGATTATGAGCGTCCATGCATTGGTCATAGACACCGGTACTCGCCGGATTTTAGTTGACACCTGCATAGGTAACGACAAAGAGCGCAACATTCCCAATTGGTCGCATTTGCAAACCAACTTTTTGCAGGATCTGGCGGCTGCCGGCTATCCGCGTGAAAGCATTGATACGGTTTTGTGCACCCACCTACATGTAGACCATGTGGGCTGGAATACCATGCTGGTGGACGGCGCATGGGTGCCAACATTTCCTAACGCACGCTACCTCATTGCGGCTAAAGAATGGGCCTATTGGGATGCCAATGAAGATGAATCTACTTATGGGCCGGTGTTAGCGGATTCTGTGCGTCCAGTGGTGGAAGCGGGCCTGGTTGATCTGGTTGAAGAGGACCACAAGCTCTGCGATGAGGTGCAGTTGCAGCCAACGCCAGGGCATACGCCTGGCCATGTGAGTGTGCATATCAGCGCTAATGGTAGTGAGGCTTTAATCACAGGCGATTGTATTCATCACCCAGTGCAAATGACTAAAACCCATTGGTGTTCGTCTGCCGATTTCGATCAAAAGCAGGGGCAGAAAACCCGAGAATCCTTACTAGAGCGCTATGTCGATGAAGATATTTTGATCATCGGAACGCATTTTGCCACTCCTACCGCTGGGCATGTGAAGCATCACCCTCAGGGAGGCTATTGGCTAGCTGTGGAATAGCTCAGATATACAAACTTATAGTTAACAATAACTCTGAATGTGGCCCGTCTGTCGGGAATAATGCACCTAATACTATTCGTTTGTTACTGAAAAGTTCACAAAACGTCATGCATTGGCGTTTTTTTTATAAAAAAACTACCGATTGTCGACCAAAATATACCTCATAGCATTCGTTTGACTCCTTCAAGCTGCCGATCAGCGATTATTCTGTCCATTGGTGCCCCCATCGGGTGCCCGATTAACATTTGCGAGTGGGCAATAAGTGGTCACAAATAAAGATACAACTATTCTGTTTGGCAATGACGAAAAATTGTCGGGATATACACGGCTGCGGCAGTCTATGCCCGCTTCTCTAGGTCAAATTCTTCCCCTCGATCCTGATCGATTTCGACATTTTGGCCGCGCGCCCACACGTAATTTTCAAAACCGTATCAAAGCGCTCTCTGGCACCAAGGTTGCGTTTCCTGGCGTGCTGTTTTGAGTATCCAAAAATGAAGTCAATGCATTCTCAGTTGCTGTCATTAGCCGCGCCCGACATTCGCACCACGCTGAATACCATACAAGGCACTTTGTCCTTGGTAGGTCACAAGCTCAATGCCACAGAAGGTACGATCGAGCAAACTTTAGTCCAGCATGCAAACCTATCAATACAACACTTAATTTCGTTGTTGCAGACCGTTAGTGACCTAGATTTGATAGAAAATCAAATGATGCCCGTCAGTAATCAACGGGTAGACCTTGGGCAACTTATAGAATCTATTGTAGATAAAGTTTTGCTCGACCCCCGTGCTAGCCAAGTTGCAATTGTTGTGAGCTATACAGAGGCCATAAATGAAGCCTCGGTAGCAGAGTTTGTGGTTGATGAAGATAAATTTACACAGAGCTTCACCGCTGTAATTCAGTATGCCGTGATGTTCAGTCGCCGCGAGCGTGTGGATATCCTAGTCTGTAAAACCCCCGCAGGCCGGGTTGGGGTACAGATTTTGGATACTAGTTTGGGCCTGGCCCAAGCAGAGTTAGACAATTTATTCAGTTTCAATGAGTGGTCTGGAGAAGCTCTGAATTGGAACATGTCCAATGGCTTAGATTTGAATTTGAACCTATGCCTTGCCAGAGCCTTGATGCGTCTTGCCGGAGGTGACATAGGTGCCACCAGCGAAATTGGCAAGGGTATTCAATGGATTGTAGAGCTGCCGCTCAATGCAACCGTGGAGGCACGCGCAGACGCGCCGACAATCAGCACCTCCTCGTTAAACCAAGTTTCTGACCGAGCAGCCTCTGAGGCGCTCCGCGCATACGCAACCACCGGGTCTTTGGTCGACCCCGCTGTTAGCACCATTTTGTTGGTCGATGACTCACCCTCCAATCGTTTGGTTTTAAAATCGATTTTGACCGCTGCTGGGTACACGGTAGACCTAGCGTCAGATGGTTTGGAAGCGCTTACTGCTGTACGCCAGAAAGCGTATGCGGTGGTGTTAATGGACTTAGCGATGCCGAATATGGACGGCATAACTGCTGCGAAGGAGATTCGCAACCTGCCCGGTTTGCTCGCAAGAGTGCCTTTGATTGCGCTGACGGCGTATGTTTCTGCGGCTGATCAGCAAGCCTGCCTAGAGGTGGGGTTTAACGAATTCTTATCTAAACCAATCAAGGACAAAGATCTGCTAACAGCGTTAAGTCGCGTGTTGGGTATGCACGAACAAAAAGACTTACAAGCCAATATGCCTGTTGAGCGCTTGGCGGAATTTGCCAAGATCATTGGTGTTGTCGGTGTGTTCAATTTACTCGACCGGTTTTCTGATGAATTACGTCATCGCTCGCTTCAGTTAGAGGATCTTAAATTAAGCAATTTCTCAGATGTGAAACATAACTTATACATGTTGGTTTGCTCTGCGGACAATTTCGGCTTTGATAAGCTTGGGTTGGCAGCAAAGAATCTGAGTATGAAATTGTCAGAAAACCAATTGCAATTTTTAGCCAACTCCAAGACTACTGATATGTCCGCCACTAGCGATGTTTTTTGGTCTAAAGAACTTGCCGCGTTGTACTTGGAAATTGCCCAGGCGTTGGAATTTTTGGACATCTATGTTGGTGAACATCTGGAAGTAGAACCCAGTCACCCTGTTGGCGAGCGCGGATCAAAAGTTGGCCAGGACGATACCGAGGCGAATCATGTTCAGACCTAAGTTTTGGCATCGCAGGGGTGTTTCTTCTGCGCTCTTTGCTGGCGTATACATTGTGGTTGCAAGCTATCTTCTCTATCTGGTAGTCATGGTGCTTGGAGCCGGAGATCGAAGCATTACTGCGCCTGCCCTGTTGGTAGCCATTGCTTTGTTTTTATTGGCATCTGCTCAGTTCAGGCATATTTTGCTTTTGCAAAAACGCAACCAACTGCGGTTTGATGCCGGTTTAGATGGTCAAGGCCCGGGTTATCTTTGGGTTGATTCAGTCGGTAAGATTTTATTGGCTAATGAAAGTGCCTACAATTTATTGCCAGACAGTTCGTTGGTTGGGCTAAACCTTTCCTCTTTTTTAAAGAATTCAGAGGACATGGAGAACATTCGTTTGCACCTGGATCAGCTGTTTGACTCGCGGTCTAAAGCAACTGCCGATTCGTCCCTCGACACTAGGCCGTTGTCTGTTATTGCTAACCATGGCGCTGCTGATGCCATAGAGCTAGAGTTTTCATCAACGAGCCATACTGAGACGAAAATGGCTTTGGTGCGCCTCAACGCTCTATCAACAGATGCGAATATCTTGGCTCGGCAAGACCACCAAGCCATTAAACAGTTGCTAATGGACGGTAGTTTGAGTGCACGGGTGATCATAGACGGCGAGGGCCTAGTGGTAGATGTGAACAAAGCCACAGAGGAACTATTTGGTTATCAGCAAAAAGACATTATTGGTCAGCCAATGGCGGAATTTTTAATTCCTGAGTGCTTACGTAAAGCACATTACCACGGACTCGCACGTTTCCTTGAAACCGGTGAGGAGAAAATTGTAGGTAGTAAGGTAGAGATCCAAGGTCTGCACAGGTCGGGTGAAGAGATACCCGTTGAGTTAGCGGTAAGTTCAGTCAATTTAACGGGCGAGGTATATTTTGGCGCTGAGATGCGTGACCTGCGTGAAGAGTATGCAAATAAAGAAAAAATGCGCGAAGCGCAATCGTCTGCGGAAATTGCCAACGAAGCAAAGAGCCGTTTTTTGGCCACCATGAGTCATGAGATTCGCACGCCACTTAATGCCCTGCTAGGTATTGTTAACTTAGTGAGAGCAGATTTGCAGGACCCACACCAAGTGAGTTTGCTCACTACAGCGGAAAATTCTGGGTTGCGCTTGATGAGTTTGCTGAAGAATGTGCTCGATTACTCCAAGATTGAGGCCGGTGAAATGAGTGTAGATGAAAGTACTTTTTCCCCTACAGCCATGGCGAGAGATTTAGTTGCTCTGTACAAACCCACGGCACAAGCTCAAGGTATTAACCTGCGCATGCAAGACACAGATTCCTGCGAATATTTTACGTTAGGAGATGATCATAAGGTGACGCAAATTATCTCCAACTTGCTGAGCAATGCCATTAAGTTCACCGAAAGCGGTGAGATCGAAGTCAGTGTAGAGAAGTCTTCAATGGTCAGATCGTTGGAGCTTGATGCGGATTTGACGCTTGAGGGTGATGCCCCTGAGATTCCAGAGAACTGTCCTGCATATAAAATTAACGTTCGAGATACCGGGATCGGTATGACCCTGACTCAGGCAGAAGATGTATTCACCGCTTTTGTTCAAGCTGATGATTCAGACACGAGAAAATATTTGGGTACGGGACTTGGTCTGTCTATCAGTCAGCATTTAGCGCACTTGATGGGGGGAGATATAAGCGTCGTGTCGCGCAAGGGCGAAGGCAGTTGTTTTACGTTAGAACTGCCTTTGCAAATTGTGCCGGGCGTCGTGGCGACACCGCCTGCATACAAGCGGACTGGTCCCATTAATAACGCAAAACGCATACTCCTTGTGGAAGACAGCGCGCCCAACCAATTGGTCGTTAAAGCCGCTTTAGAAAGGCGTGGATATACCGTTGAGGTGGTAGACAGCGGGCTTGCGGCCTGTGAAATAATCACTAAGGATCGACCACTCCAAGATCAATTTGGTCTGGTGTTAATGGATGTGCAGATGCCGGGTATGGACGGGTTAGAAGCAACCCGTTGGATGCGCGAGCAAAATTTTCAGCAACCGATTATTGCGCTAACGGCGAAGGCCTATAAAGAAGATGAGCGTGCGTGTTTAGAAGCGGGGATGGACGACTTTTTAACTAAGCCGATTGATTACGACCTGCTCAGCAGCCGCATCGAAATGTGGTTAGATCAAGAGGATTCGAATGTCAGCTTAGCTGGAACGCGAATGCAGGAAATCAGAGAGTTGATGGGCGAGACGGCCTTCCGAGAAGCACTGGCAGTATTTGCTATTGAGGTTGAGGTGCGCCTTGAAGAGGTAAATAGCGGTTTGGCGGCCGATGACTTTGTCAAAGTTGATAGGGCTTGCCACACATTGTCAGGCGTCTTTTCCGGCTATGGCTTCGATGAATTGCACCATATATGCAGTGCTATACAAGAATCTTGTATAGCGAAAATAAGGCCGGTACCTAAAACTGTTGATAGGCTAGATGAACTGGCTAAAGCGTTGTTGGGTAAAGTGCGTGCTTACTCAGCCAAGGCACCCTCCTAGAAATAGTCTCAGTTTGCTGCCGTGCCTTGTCTCACCTCTTGCTCTAACCTTTCCGCAGTGGCTTGCATAATATCCCACTGGGCAAATAGATATTCGGTAGGGTCGTCTTTTGGCAATTGCGCAAACGGAATGCGCCAAAAGTGAATGCGTACATGTTGGTTTAACCAACCACCGCTGAGTAGGTCATGGATATCCGCAGAACCCTCAAAACCCGCATGGGCAAGAAACACTAGGTCTTTGCCAGGATTTGCATCCAGCATCCCGCGAACGCCACCTAATCTGAGGGGTAGAAGGTCTGGCCAACGTTCAAGCTGATCCTTTAGGTGCGGGTGCTTGGCTGCTAACTGTTGATGTTTTTTGCGGGTGAAACGAGTGCCCTCTGGGTAAATCAGTACCGACTGATCTGCCGGTGCCTTCTGCATCAATTCAGTCACATCTTTAATGGCTTTGGCTGAATCGCTGCCGGAACGATCAACAAAAACATTGGGTAACCTGTGGCCACCAATATCTAAACAAGGCAGTAGGCGCAGTTCTTGTTTCAGTACGTAGCGCAACCCCTCTGCGCGAGCTTGACCAAAAAACAGTAGCGGCAGAACTGTATCGGCCATGCTGGTATGGCGGCACAAGACCAATGCGCAATTGCCCTCTATGGCATCTTCGCCAGTGACTTCAATTCTGAGTTTGAACAGTCGTTTGCCCATTTCAAATAACGAGCGCCCCCACCAAAACTGAATGTCGCGGTCTTTGCGCATACGCTCTTCTATATCGTGGTAGCGCATCCAGACCCAGGCAAATTTGCTCAGTCCTATCCACTCATAGCCGATAAAGCCATAAATAAAAGCCATGGCTTGAGGGGTGGTTTTGAACTTAGGAAAAAAACTCATAACGAAGGCAGAGACAAGGACAACTGGCGCTAAGGTAACAGCGACGATTGTTGCAACAATCAGGACGGAGATGGTGAGTAAGCGTCTTAAATACATTGCAGGAATCCTGGCTTGAGTGATGTTGCGAGTGGATATAAGGCGGAACAGAAAGTAGGCGACCTAAGAGGGTCGTTTTCAGTGTGCGAGAGACTGGTTGTTACTGTCATAGGTCGACCTTACGCGCTCACGGATTGAGTTTTTATCATCATTGTCATATTGGCCAGCCTGACGCTGAACCATTTCCAACTCACCACACCAAACAGTGCGTTGCTAATAAGAGTGGCGACAAAAATGCCAACGTAACCCATTGTGTCGTTGAGGAAAGTTGCCAGTGGCACATAGACTAAAATCATTCTTGCGAAGGACAACGCAGTACTGGGCAGCGGTTTACCCAATGCATTGAAGGACGCGCTGGACATCATAAGCACCCCCCACAGACCATAACTCCAGGGAACTAGTGCTAAATAAATACCTGCAACTTTAACCACTTCAGGTTTTGCATCTATGAGCCGTGCAATGTCCTCACCGAAAAAGAAAAGGGGGACTGCTACTATAAAGCCCCAACTCAAACTGAAAATGTAACTTACGTTTACGCCGCGACGTACACGATTGAATTCGCGCGCGCCCCAATTTTGTCCCACGAAGGGGCCAATTGACCCCGACAGTGCAAACATCAGCATGGCAGCTAATGCCTCAAGTCTGCCTGCGACACCAAAGCCAGCCACTGCATCTTGGCCGTAGTCTGCAATCAGAAACGTGATGTAGGCCGCTGTAAATGGACCGATAAGGTTGGTTGCAATGGCCGGTACGCCAATGTGCAGTATCCGTTTGGTGGAGGTCCACCAACCTTTGAACACGTCTTTAGTTAAAACCATCGAGCCGTGATACACGTACCAAAGGGTGACCACGAGCGTTAAAAATCTTGTCAAGGTCATGGCCGTGGCTGCGCCAGCCAGTTCCATGGCGGGTAGTCCAAACCATCCGAAGATAAGAAAAGGGTCAAGGATTAGATTAATCACGGAACCCACCGTCATTATAATGCCGGGGATGGCAGCGCTGCCGTTGGCGCGCATGATACTGCCGCAAATCATGGCTGTGGTGAACAGCACACTGCCGGGGAGATAAATATCTAAGTAGCTATGAATGAGGGGCAGCATTTCTGGTTCTGCACCCATGGCGAGAAACAGCGGATCAATAATTAACCAGCAGAGCGCGGCAATGACCACCATGGCGACAAAGACCAAAATAAGACTATGGGTACCTAGACGAGGTACATCATTCGCATCAGCGGGTTCGCTGCCGCTAGTGTTTGAATATTGTTTGCTGCCCACGCTTCGCGCGATAACAGACGAGGTGCCAATACTGATGCCCAAGGCAATGCTGGTGAGGATCATCACCAAAGGAAAGGTAAATGTAATGGCTGCGACATAAGCCGTACCCAATTGTCCGATAAATCCCATCTCTAGGGTTTGCACTACGATGCTCGACGAAACTCCCATCATCATAGGCGCAGTTAGTTTGGCTAGAGAGGTTGAAACTCGACCTTGGGTTAAATCATGGTTAGGCATGATCAAAAGTATCGCACGGCTAGGTGTGCAAAGGGGGTGAAATAGCAGAGAAATGTAACCGATTTGTTGTTGTTGGGGTGAGGTGCCATTTCAGCTAGAAGGCAACCTCATTCCTGCGTACCATATGATCTTGCAAAAACTCTCGGGCCCTCTTATGACCAGCTCCTTTGGCTATACGCCAGCCGTGTTCGTTTCCAGCGAGCAGCGTCATGAATTCCTGCAATTCGCGCAGCAGGCTGCTCGCTTAGCTGGCGCTGTGGTGTTGCCTCACTTTCGCAGCTCAATCAGTGCGCAAAACAAGATTGAAGGTAAGGGGTTTGATCCTGTCACAGCTGCGGATCAGGGTGCTGAAACCGCAATTCGTAAGGCCATTGAAGAGACTTATCCCGAACACGGTATTTATGGCGAAGAGTTCGGTTTAAAAGCCGGCAATGGCCTTACTTGGGTGATAGATCCTATCGACGGTACCCGTGCGTTTATGAGCGGTATGTTGCACTGGGGCATACTGCTGGCGTTGTTTGACGGAGAAAACCCCATCGTGGGGGTGATGTATCAACCCTACACCGACGAGCTATTTTTTGGTGATGGCGATACCGCGTGGATGCAGCGCGGGGACATAACCCAGCAACTGCATACCAGCCAATGTGCCAGCATTGCTGAAGCGACTATGACTACCACTGGAACCACTTGGTTCTCTCCCCAACAGTTATTTGGTTACGGCCAACTGCGCGAGAACGTGCGCATGCATAAAGTAGGTGGCGATTGCTATCTTTTCGGCATGGTTGCCATGGGCCAGATTGATTTTGGTGTCGAGGGTCGTCTTAACGCCTATGACATTCAGGCCTTGATCCCCATTGTTAGAGGCGCGGGTGGGGTGGTGACTACGTGGAGCGGTGACAATCCAAGTATGGGCGGAGATATTATTGCCTCAGCCAATATCCAGTTACATAAGCAAGCGTTGGACATTCTAGCTGATTAGAATCTCAGATTCCGTCGACTCGATTCTCTTACTTGTAACCCACCAAAAGACGTCGACAGTCACTGCTTGGTTGCAGTGAACTGCGACAGGTTTGTCGGTAAGTGGGCAGTAGGCGCGCCTTATGTCTGCGCGTATTGTGCCGCCAGCTCTCTTAGGGTCGTCACCAACAACTCTTTCTCGGCGTCTTTTACGCGCTTTTCTAGCGTTTGCGCGTCGTCTGTGGGGCTAACGGTCACTTTTACCTGAGCCAAAATTGGCCCGGTATCGTAATCGGTATCCACGAAATGCACGCTTGCCCCACTCTCAACCTCGCCTGCTGCAATAACCGCTTCGTGGACTTTGCGTCCAAAAAAACCTTGGCCACCGAATTTAGGCAGCAGTGCGGGGTGGGTATTGAGTATTTTACCGCCGAAGGCCGCCAGCGTTTGCGGGCCAAGTTTTTTCATGTATCCGAGTAATAAGATCAGGTCAATTTGCTGGCCCTGGCAAGCCTTGAGCATTGCGTTGTCTGCGCCATTGTCGTCGCCATGGGTTTTCGAACTGATATGTTGGTGCTGCACATTTGCGAGGGCGGCGCGGCGCAGAGCGCCAGATGAACTGTTATTACTGATCACCAGTGCCACCGTGGCGTCTATTTTTTGCGCGCTGCATGCATCAATAACGGCTTGCATGGTGCTGCCTTCGTGGGAGGCTAAAACGGCTATCCGCATATTTATTCTGCGATCCTGAATATGGCGGTGTGCAGAATGTCAGTGGTGAGCTCTTCACCTCTCCAATAGGTAATGTGGAGGGTGATAAATTGATGGCCTTTACGCTCAAATTTTTCTTTCACCACGGTTTTGCTGGTGATCATATCTCCTACCTTCAATGCAGCTCTATGGTTAGTAATTGAACTGGCATGAATCCACGCAGGCATTTGGTATTCTTCCATCAGGCAATAGTTGGCTAACGATAAAAGATAGTGAGGGTGAATGTGCTCGTCATATACGGGGGCATGGTCGCCTATCTCTTTACAATAGCGGTTATTCTCAGCTTCACTCAGTGACCAAGTCTTCTCAACAAAAACTTCAGCTGGTACGACATTGTCCCAGTTAATCTCGACTTTTGGCGTTGCTTTAGCCGGGCCGCCTAAGCCGATGTCAGCAGGCATTGGTGGCATCGCCCCAGCCATAATTTCCGCTAACAGCAATTCATCTTGGTTGTGGCAGGTGACCCTGAACTGACCCTGAGTTTCTTCGCTCAGAACAATATTCAGTTCATCGCCATCATAGGCAGGCTTAAGTAACCGCAGTGCTGTGTGGCTTTGCCCTAACCACTGGCTACCAAATTTTTCCACTAACGGCTGCACTAGGTGTCCATAAACGGCCACGCCAGGAACCAGCGCACCTTTAAAGCCATGGCTCTGGGCGACTGCATTACTGTGCATGCGGTTTTCGCTCGCGGTGCTGAAATTGCGTGCTGTGACTTGATAAGCGGGCATCTTGATTTCCTCAGTAATAGGCGTCAAATGTAGAGGGTGTATTGTCGCTGGAATTCATCGCGCTGCCTATGCTCTGGAGAAAAATAAAAGGATTTGCCAAAACTAAACCAGATCCAAACCAGAACTAAATCGGATTTAGGCAGGAATTCGCGTCTACCGTTCAGGGTGAATCTACATGCTATCCGTAGGCTTGGGCGGGTAGCCATGTGACCACAGCCTGCCAGTTGAAGATGATCAACATGCCTAAAACCTGCAGCACTATAAAAGGCACCACACCTTTGTAAATAGTGGTCACATCTATGCCCTCGGGAGCTACACCCTTGAGGTAAAAAATAGCGAAGCCTACTGGCGGTGTTAAGAAACTTGTTTGCAGACAGACGGCGAAAAGAATCGTGAACCAAATTGGGTCGAAACCAAGGCCGGTTACAACAGGGGAAACCAATGGCAGCACAATCAGCGTTAACTCGATCCAGTCTAAGAAGAAGCCGAGCAAAAAGGTCGCAAGTAAAATACAGATCATGATGCCCGTAGGCTCGAAGGGTAAATTGAGCAGTACACCCTCTATTAACTCGTCGCCGCCAAGGCCGCGTAAGACTAATGAGAACGCAGTAGCGCCAAGTAACACCGCAAAGATATAGGCAGTGGTTTTGGTGGTCTCATGGAGCACCTCACGGATGACGGTTTTTGACATTTGGCCTTTTACTACAGCTAACAGCAGCGCTCCGGCGGCGCCTACACCTGCAGCTTCTGTGGGGGTCGCTAGGCCAAAGAAAATACTCCCAAGTACAGCCAGAATAAGGAATGCTGGCGGCAGTATGGCGAGAAACAAATCTTTCACCGCTTGCCAATCAAAGGGTTGGGTAGGCGCTGCCGGGGCTTTTTCTGGTGACAGCCAACCCACGAGCAAAATATAAAGAATATAAAGGCCGCCTAGCAGGGCGCCAGGAAATACCGCGCCGAGGAAAAGGTCGCCGACACTCATAGACATGCGGTCGGCCATAAGCACCAGCATGATGCTGGGTGGAATCAATATGCCCAGCGTGCCTACTGCGCAGACCGTGCCTGCGGCAAAAGATTTGTCGTAACCCTGTTGCATCATCACCGGTAGACCGAGCAGCGCCAGTAGCACAACTGACGCGCCGATGATGCCGGTAGTTGCTGCCAGCAAAAGTCCAATTACCGTCACGGTGATGGCCAAGCCCCCGCGGAGTCCGCCAAATAACCGAGCAAAGCTGATCATCAGTTGGTTGGCGATACCTGAACGGTCAAGTAATAG
>Ga0209374_1000919_pt1 | contig 30855 bp, 41 predicted proteins | sample SaaInlLV_DNA_10m_FD_184683 | JGI IMG/M metagenome (GOLD analysis project Ga0209374, IMG submission 184683) | Marine microbial communities from expanding oxygen minimum zones in the Saanich Inlet - SI075_LV_DNA_10m (SPAdes) (version 2) | ecosystem: Environmental > Aquatic > Marine > Unclassified ... | reverse complement strand
AATAATGATGGTTGTTATACTGTCTTTCAGGATTGTCAATCTGGAAACTCTAATAATGACCAATACAATTTGAGAGGCCTTATAGTTACTGACCAAAATGGATATTATGGTTTTGAATCAATATTTCCTGGATATTATGCAGGCAGACCAAGGCATTTTCATTATAAAGTTACTAGCCCTTCTGGTCTAGAATTAGTCACTCAATGCTATTTTAAAGTTGACCCATTAATAGATGAGGACTGGGAAGAAAATCATCTGGGGTTAGTAATACCATTGGAAGAAACAGAAAATGGTTTAGTCGGTATTTTGGATATTGTTATGAATGAAGAAGCATCTTTAACCAGCATTGATAATAAACCTTTTAGTTCACCGAATGGATTTTCTCTTGATACACTTTACCCGAATCCATTTAATAATTCAATCAAGATTGATTTTACAATAAATAATCTTGGGTATGTCGATATCGGTATTTATGATATAACAGGTAAGTGGATATTAAACTTAATTGGAAAACAGATGCAGAGTGGAAAGTATAATATAGTTTGGAAAGGAAGTGATGTGGCAGGAAACGCGGTTGCATCAGGTCCCTATCTAGTAATAATGAAATTTGGTAGTTCAATTCAGACGAAAAAGATAAAACTAATTAAGTAACACATATTTCAACATCACCCTTTCCACATTCGTGGTTTTTTTTATATAATCATGGGTAGATTTGTATGTGCAGTGGGAGTGGAATTAAGAAACGAAAATTACTTTGGCATCATTGATCATTGGCATTATCGCAGGTACTTTACTCACACTTTTAATGAAATATTTAGAGGGAAATTTATGATGAAAAATTATATAGCAATGAATAGATTTAAAATTGCATTAGGTAGAGAATCTGATTTTGAAGGTATTTGGAAAAATAGAGAAACTTTTTTGGATGATGTTGCTGGATTTCAAAAATTCAATCTTTTGAAAGGTCCAGCTAATGATGACCACACATTATATACTTCTCATAGTACTTGGAGTTCTAAAACGGATTTTGAAAACTGGAAAAAATCTGAAGCATTTAGAAAAGCACATAGCGGTGGGGGAGACCATCAAAGCATTTACTTAGGTCATCCTGAATTTGAAGGTTTTGAGGTTATCCTATAATTTAATCATGTATATTTGTGGCTTTTTTATTCAAAGGGTAAAAGTAGATCTACTAAATAATTCATTAATGAATTAAAATTTTAATCAATATTATTAATATTTATATATGCACTCAGAGAAAAGACTAAAACGATATAAAAAGTTAATTTGGAAAGACCAAAATAATAATACCTTAAATTATCGTCTTCTTGAACCTGACAACATACAAAAGGATCGTAAGCACCCAATTTTATTTTTTTTGCATGGTGCTGATGGAAGAGGTTCAAACAATGAAGGTCAGCTGAAAGATGCTGGAAGTATTAGCGCTTTCTCCAAACAGAATATTTCTTCTAAATATAATTCATATATTTTAGCTCCTCAGGTTTCTAACGATAAAAAATGGGTAGATGTTGAATGGAATACTATGGAACATAACATGCCAAAAATTTCTAAAACGATGAATATGGCATTTAAAATTTTGGATAAAGTTATCGATACGAATCCCATCGATATTAATAGAGTGTACGTTCTTGGATTATCTATGGGAGGATTTGGAGCTTGGGATGCAGTGCAGCGGAGGCCTAATTTTTTTGCAGCAGGAGTACCGATTTGTGGCGGCGGTGACATCAGTAAAAGTAAGATTATATCTCAAATGCCAATTTGGGCATGGCATGGCGATAAGGACGATGTAATACATGTAAATAGGTCTAGGGATATGTACCACGCCATAAAAAAGCACAATTCAAATATTAAATACTCAGAAATCAAAAACAGGGGCCATGATGTTTGGCTTGATGCATGGGATTCTAAAGAACTTTGGGATTGGATTTATCGACAAAATCGTTGAGCTATAATGATATCAGACTCAACGCCTGTTGGTTTTATGGGCTAAGATTTTAGTAAATCTGATTAAACTAAGTTTTACAAGTATCAACACCCAGCACTTTGTATATCATACAAACACCACTCAATGCATTAAACATTAAAATCCCGCCAATGGCGGAAATAATTAATGTATACAAAGATAAATCAAGAAATAATGGTACTGGAAGTAAAAACAATGAAACAATGAACCTTAAACTTCTCTCTGCATTATTTTGGTTTTTTTTAAATAAATTCATTTTGAACTGTTCAAATGTAAGTTGCTGCAGGGTTATTCTTAAGCACAAAATTTTTAAATATATTTCTTGAAAAATTTAATCGACCCTTACTATGAGAATTGTAAGATGATTATTTGTAGCTTTGAATGTAAATAAAGGATAATAAGATGTCTTTTTTAACAACATTAAAGAAAGTTGAAAATATAATTCTTGGGGAAAAATCAAATGATACCAAGCCTAAAGATCATTGGAAAAAATATCGAAGACCAAAAGTAAAATCAAAAACTTAAATATAAAAACTCGAATTATTAGTGTTTATTTGAAATAAACGAATCGCTTCACAAAATATGGATATTAAAACACTTATAGGAATGTCATTTGTTTGTGCGTTAGGTGCTATATCACCAGGACCAAGCTTGGTAGTTGTTTTGAGGAATACTGTTTCGGGTGGAAGAATTTCAGGGGCAATGACAGGAGTAGGCCATGGTATTGGACTAACTGTTTATGCCTTCATTGCAGTAATGGGTTTATCTTCTATTCTAATAGCCAATGAACAGATTTTTAAGGCACTACAATGGGCGGGGGCATTAGTTCTCATATGGCTGGCTTTTAATTTGATTACTAACAACTCATCAAATTTAACTAAGAGTTATAAGTCCAGTCGACGCAGAGGGTTTTTGGAAGGTTTTATGATTTCTTTTTTGAATCCTAAAATTCTTGTTTTTATGGTTGCAGTTTTTAGTCAATTTATAAATCCTGACATAACCAATACGGGTCGTTATATCATGGCAATTGTAGCTGGGGCTATAGATACAACTTGGTATGTTTTGGTGGCTACAGTTTTAGCAAACACTTCGATAGTAGGTAAGCTAAGATTACATGCAATTATTATTGATCGTGTTATCGGATTGGTTCTTCTTATGTTTGCAACAATGTTGATAATTAACACAATTGTTTAAGGTTTATCATATTATTTTAAAATAGTAGTATGATAACAAATAGCTTTTAAAAAATCCCCTTGCCATTAGGGTTTTTTGTCTAGGTTAAGGATGGTTAGATATAAAGTATGGATGGAATTCGTGCATGGTTTAAAAAGAATGAGCGCTATATTGTAAGAATTGGTGTAATAGGGTTTATACTAAATATTCCAAGTCTATTACCTTTAGAGGAAATTAGTATCGTTCCGAGTGTCATAATTGTTTGGTTGTTTTACACGATATGCGCCAATGATGGATGGAAGGGATTGTAAAATAATGGGAATCATTAGTGCTGATAAATCAATAAATGAAAATAGTGGACGATTGGAAATTCAATATCATAAAACAAAAATTGGAGAATTAGTTTTAGGTTCCTATGATAGTAAGCTTTGCTTACTTGATTTCAGATATAGAAAAATGCGATTCTCAGTTGATAATCGTTTAAAAAAAACATTAAATGCAAAATTCGTAGTTCAAGATAATAAAATCTTGAAAGAAACGCGGAAACAGATAGCGGAATACCTTATGGCAGAAAGAAAAATATTTGATTTGCCAATTTTATATGTTGGGAGTGATTTTCAAAAACAAGTTTGGGATGCATTATTAAAAATAAATTATGGAGAAACCGCATCTTATCTCGATATAGCAAAGTATATTGGGAATGAAAAAGCAGTAAGGGCCGTTGCTTCCGCAAATGGTGCAAATGCTATAGCCGTTATAATACCCTGTCATAGAATTATTGGAAGTAATGGTGAGCTTGTTGGTTATGGTGGAGGATTACCAATAAAGAAAAGATTATTAAACTTAGAAGAAAAGCATTCAAAACTTGCTAATCATTTGTAAAAAATTAAATGTTCAAGCAAAAACCATCATTTTATATTTCAATCATTTCTTCTTTGTTATGTTTCCTTTCAACATATCAAATAAATGACAGAGGTGGAGAGTTTTTATTTTATTTTTTAGGTGTAGGTAGTCTCGCCTGTATGCTTGTTTTTATTTTCACAGATAAATGAGATAAAGGCTGTGCTCAGCTATCTAGATATTTCAAATGTCGTATATATTATCTATGGTTTTTTATTCAATTTCTAATAACTCTATATCAAATACTAAAGTTGCATTAGGTGGGATTACGCTGCCTGCACCTTGTGAACCATAACCCAAATTTGGTGGAATAGTTAATCTTCGTGTGCCACCAATTTTCATCCCAGGGACACCTTCATCCCATCCTTTAATAACGACACCAATGCCCACTGTAAATGAAAAGGGTTCACGGTTTGGATTTTTTGATGAATCAAAAATTATTCCATCTGTCAATTTTCCTGTGTAGTGAACAGTTACATTGTCCATTGATTTTGCTTCAGCGCCATCGCCAATCACAATATCCTCAATAATAAGTTCGCCTGTCATAGTTTCTCCTTCCTCTTCACAACCAATACTAAAAAGTAATATGGATGTCATTATCAATTGTAAACTGTTAAATTTCTTCATTAGTTGCTTATTTTTTCTTTAAACCAACTTAAAATTAATTAATTATGGACCAAACTCAAACGCTCTTCGATACTCATTTACCTCCATTAGCAGAGCGTCTTCGCCCAACTAGTATCGATGATTATAAAGGGCAATCACACTTAGTTGGGAATGGGAAAATTCTGAGAACAATTATTGAAGAAGAAAAAATATTCTCTATGATACTTTGGGGTCCTCCTGGGACAGGCAAAACAACCCTTGCGCGTATAATTGCTCAAACAACTAATGCCGTGATGAAAGAAATATCAGCTATTTCTAGTGGGGTAAAAGATTTACGTGGGGTTATTTCAATAGGTAAGTCTAATCGTGAAATGGGTAAACAAACTCTCTTGTTCATCGATGAAATTCATCGATATAATAAATCTCAACAAGATGCACTTCTTAAAGCTGTTGAAGAAGGAACAATCAATCTTATTGGAGCAACTACAGAGAACCCTTCCTTTGAAGTCATATCACCACTTCTATCTCGATGCAAAGTTTTAACACTAAAGTCCTTAGAAGCACCTGATTTAGAATCTATTTTAGATCATGCATTCAATGCTGATATTATTTTGAGCCAATCGGGCATAACAATAGGAAAAGAGGTTCAAAAAAAATTAATTAAATCAGCTGGAGGAGATGCAAGAAAAATGCTGAATACCTTAGATGTGGCTGTTCAATTATTAGGAGAAGAAAAAGAGATTACAGACCAAATTTTTTCTGACGCTGCACAATCCAAAATATTGATTTATGATAAAAAAGGCGATTATCATTATGATATAATTAGTGCTTTTATAAAATCTGTAAGGGGAAGTGATCCTGATGCTGCAATTTATTGGTTAGCTGTAATGTTAGAGGGAGGCGAAAAACCTGAATTCATTGCCCGAAGGCTTATCATTTTAGCTTCTGAAGACATTGGGAATGCTGATCCAAATGGATTAATCATTGCAACGTCTGCTTTTCAAGCTGTTCATATAATTGGCATGCCAGAAGCAGCTATTATTTTAGGTCAAATAACAACCTATCTCGCGAGCGCTCCAAAATCAAATGCTTCTTATGAGGCTATTAATCAAGCTCTTGACTATGTGAAAGAAAATGGATCACCCTCTGTACCTCTTCATTTGCGAAATGCGCCGACAGGACTGATGAAAAACTTAGATTATGGTAAAGATTATAAATATCCACATTCGCACCCAGGTCATTTTGTAAATGTGAATTATTCACCAGGAAAAGATAATATAAGCTTTTTTAAACCGTCTAACCAGGGGCATGAAAAATGGATAAAAGAGAGATTGAAATCTTTATGGGGTGATAGATCTATAAATGAAGAAGAATAGATTCTTTCTTTCTTTATTTTTCATTATATCGTACAGCTTTTCGGATGACAATAGGTGGGCAGAAAGTAGTTTCCCGGGAGGATATCTAAGTCTAGGTATTCAAATGGGTAAAACAAAAGACAATTCTAGATTCATAGATATTCAAATTAGCCCAACGCTTGTATTAATTGGTCCTTATAAACATGATTTTCCAGGATATTTATTTTTAGGTAGTTCAATAGGGAAAAGATTTAGTAAAGAGAAATCTATTATTTATTTTGATGTTAATTTAAATTTTTGGAATACTCTATTAACACTTGGAAAGGGGAAAGGTCTTATTTTAGATAAAAATGAGAAATACTCAAGAAATAAAAACTGGGCTGGTCTAGGTTTTTTCCCTCTTATAGCATGTATTGATAATTATATTATTGATAAAAATAAATATAAACAATCCGGGATTATGGGCGTGATTCCTTTCCCTTATTTTGGTAATAACTTTTATCCATAAAAAGTTTATTCATTGTTTATTATGTAGTCTCCGTGATTGGTTAAGCCGCGTTGTTATAAATATTATCTAATTTTTTGTAAATAATATTAGTTGTACAATTTTAGTAATCTTAATTTCGCCACCTTATATTGTAATGAAAGGAAGTGTAATGTTTACTACAGCAAGAGAGCGGAGACGAAGACGAAGACGATTTATTGTCGAGAGAATCAATAATGTTCGATCTAGAAATGCGCAATGGTATCCTGTTAAAAGACAAGATATTTTGTAGCATTATTTTTAGATAAAGGAGATAAGAACAGATTGTTTTATTTTATTTTTTCTAAAAATATAAAATCACCAAAAAGCCCCACATTTGTGGGGTTTTTTACTTTAAACCCAAATATTTTTTAACTTTTTTTTTAAAGATGAGTCTAATTGGTATAGAGTAATAAAAATAAAAAGGCATTATTATGATTAAATATATATTAATTATTATTATCTTTTTGTCTCCAGTATTTGCTGATGGCCCCGGTAATAAACGTTGGAAAAAAGGGCATAAGAAACACTACAGATATAAAAAACATAGAACCCACAAAGTAGTATATCATACCAGACCAAATGTAAAAATTAAATATGGATATCATTGGTATTTAACTCCATGGAGTAACCTCTATTCAAGACGTAACAATAATAATGTGGTGGTTATAAAAAATGAAGATAAGGTTTTAGATGATAGTTCAGATGTTTTTGAAAAAATTGAACAATTAGGAGCTTTAAAAGAAAGTGGCCTAATCACTGAAAAAGAATTTTTAAAAGCAAAAAAAGTATTATTAAAGAAGATTTAAAATAAAATATAGGGCACCAAAATATAAATAGGATCCAGATGAAATTAAAAAATAGTGTGAATTTTTGACGGCAATATTCTTTTAAGCAAAACAATAAGCTAGAAAATTAATATTTGAGGTCAAAAAAGATTAAACAGTCTTTGGAAGATGTCTCATAGTATATTGTTTCAATAAAAAAGGAGATTAATCATGAAAAAAGTAATGATAATATTATCATTCGCTTCATTCCTTATTGCAAGCGATAAGTCAGATATTGAAAGCCTTATAAATAATCATTGGGAATCTTGGAATTTGAAAAAGTATAAAGATTATATTTCTTCAGTTCATTCTGGAGGGACTAGGAATGGTGATTCAAATGGGTCTTTTTGGTATGAAAATGTTCCGACAATAAAAAACCTGACCGCGAGTAGAAAACCAGGTGATAAATCGAGCTTTAATGCGCGTTACATTGAAGTAGATGTGCTTGTCCCAGGAAAGGCGGCTGTAGCATACTATTATTTAGTTGGTTCCTACACGCTTGGAGGTGTTACAAAAAATGATTATCGAACGAGAGTAAGCCAAGTATTTATAACTGAAAAAGGACAATGGAAAATCAAAAGTGGCCATTTTTCGCCACTCCATAGTGGAAGTGGTATTCCTAATTAAGATTTCCAGTTTTAATAAAAACCCCACGAAAGTGGGGTTTTTATTTTTTAATACAAAAACTACATTAAAATATGAAAAGAATATTAAAAAAAGGTGGAGTTGAACTAATTGCAGTGGTTGTGGGCATTACAATATCTTTATGGGTTGATGATAGGAAATAATTAAATCTCTTGGAGTGATACTTATGCTCGATATTCCAATGGAGTTATCTAAAAACCGAGTGTATTCTAAAATATCTCCAAAAACCCATTCTTTTTTTTGAGACTATAGCACTTATACTAGAGTTTGTTCTTTATTTGTTTGAGCCTTTTCATAAAAGTTAGTTATGGAGGGTTTAAGAATTTTAATTGCCTCATCAACATCTTTTACAATAATAATATTTTTAAAATCATTTTTACTGATTAGATTTTTTTTCAGTGGCTCTGATTTCATCCATTCAATTAAGCCTTCCCACATTCCTCCTAGTAATATTATTGGTCTTTCAGAAATGTGTTGTACTTGAATTAATTGCCATGTGTATAATAATTCAAGTATAGTACCAATTCCCCCTGGAGTAACTATCACTGCATGACTGATACGCATAAATTCATCTAATCTGGATGAAAACCTTTTATGATGGTAAGTAACATCGAGGTGTTCATTTGGAGTTGTTTCAAATGGTAAATCAATATGTAATCCGAATGATTTTGAATCTGATCCGCCATCCTTAGCGCCTGCATTGGCTGCTTCCATTAAACCAGGGCCACCACCAGTAACAATATCTGTTTTATTTTGAGCAAGCTTTTTAGCAAGGTCATAAACCTGAGTGTAGTCTGAAGTTCCCTCTTTTATTCTTGCAGACCCAAAAATACTCACTCTATAATAATTACTTCCAATTTCTGTAACTAAAGAATCTAAATCGGCTACAATATTATTTAGCTGTTGAATTTTTTTTGAAAGAAACTTTCTTACTACTTTTTCTTTAATTTGCATCTAGATCTCACTTTCATATTCCTTTAAACATTAACTGCCTTGGAATATAATGTAAAGATTAATGCGGTGATTGACTAATTAATCATAAAATTTCACATTTTAGTTTTTTGTTTGTGGAAAAATGATATTTTTAATTATATATTGAGATAATATAAAATAAGAAAAATATAAGGTATAAAGAATTATGAGCGATGATAGCATTCTTGATGATATAAATCTGAAGAAAAAAAAGACGATTACCAATGGTAAGAAATATGACTTCTATGTATTTAAAACTCTTAAACTGGAGAAAGAGATTTCTAAAGGTAAGTTTGGAAAAGGAGATACATCAATTAGTCAAATTAAAAATTATAAGCTTATTGATGATGAGGGCGATGATTTGCTTGACGTAAAGTTTCAATGTTCTAAAAAGTTAGATGATGCAATGAATGGATTTACACCAAAAGAAGCAAAAAAAGTAATGGACGAGGTTCTTAAGCGACTAATAAATATAGGTCTAGTCAAAGTTTAAAGTTTTTATTGTCCAATTTTTAGCTAAACCCCGCTTATGTGGAGGGTTTTATTTCTTGATTTCAATTATTGCGATTGATTCTCAATTTCATTTTTATTATATTTTAGATACTTATGAAATCAAAATGTTGCAAAAAATTCAAGAAAAAAGGCAAGTGGTGTAAAAAATGCCCGAAGCTCAAAAAGTCTAATAATTAAATCTTTAATTATTATCAGTGTCTTAGTCTCTATTTTTTTAACCTTAACTTTTTAACCTTTTTACATTTTTAGCGTCTAATTTAAAAGTTTATTAAAACTTTTTATAAAAGGTTAAAATAGGAGAAGCATAAAATGAAACTAATTATCTCACTTTTCATTTTATCAGTATCAATTTATGGTCAGTGCGAAGAAGGAGAATTTTCTACAGTTGGAATTCTGGATAGTTTTAGTGTAGAAATTTTTAATGATGATGAATCTGTAAATGCATATAGTATTTATTCTTGGACTTCTGATGAGCTTAATAGAATATTATCAGGCAATGGAATTCCAAATCATGAAGTTGGAACATTTCCTAACCAAAATAACCCAAACACTATCAGTGAACAAAGTGTAAATGAATCATTTACGCTCTGTCCAACATTAGTTTCAGAAACTGGTGAACCAGCTGGAGGCCCCGCTGGTGCGATAGCTTTCGCCATTAATAGTGTGAAATTTGATCCTGCCACGGCAGGAAGGTGCAATGATGATGGTGAATGCAGTCTGGCTCAGGGACAAGGAAATTGGAGTATAGAGGCTCTTGGACATGAGACGTTTGACTTTGGAGATGACATGAATCATGCTCATGTACAGCCAACTGGGGAATATCACTATCATGGTATGCCAGAATTACTAATAGATTTTTTAGGAGAGAATCAAGGAATGACTCTTGTCGGGTGGGCCTCAGATGGTTTTCCAGTTTATGCCAGGTACGGTTACACAGATCCAAATGATTCAACTAGTGAATTAATATCGCTTCAACCAAGTTATAGATTGAAATCTGAACCTGATCCAAACCGTCCTGAAACTTTAACCTCATTAGCAGGTGGACCTGGACAGGGCGGGACAACGCCTAATACACCAATACCGATGGGCGCTTTTACCCAAGATTTTGAATATGTTGAAGGATTAGGAGATTTAGATGAGTGTAATGGAAGGTTTGGAGTCACTCCAGAATTCCCAAATGGTATCTATTATTATTCTGTCACTGATGATTTTCCATATTTTACAAGGTGCTTGAAAGGTGAATTTGACACTGCAGGTGGCGGTGGTGGCGGTGGTGGCGGCGGTGTTGTGGATTGTGAAGATGTTCCCGTTGGTTTACCATGTTGCGGTGATGGTGTATGCGGTGGCCCTGAAACAGAAGATAATTGTCCAATTGATTGTGCAACATCGATTGTTCCTCCAGAATTGAATAGTTTTAGTCTTTCTGCTGATAGTGTAAATACGAGTCTAAATGCAGCTATTGTTATTTACAATATTGGAGCTAGTTCCTATAATGCTACTCTTTCTAGCTATTCTTTGAAATTAATATTAAATGGTGGTCCAATTAACGGAGGAGAAATAATTGAAGAGTCGGAACTATTTAATGAAGGGCTCTATGAAACTACAATCTCTGGCTATTTTTTATTTCCAGCCGGGTCTAGTGAAGGGCAATGGAATGTAAGAGTTGAATTAAATGATATAAACGATAATTCAATAAATTTGAGCCCAAGTGATTTAGCGCAAAAAAACTTTCAAAATTATGTTATTGTTGATAATGCTCTTCTGGGAATACCCGGAGCTGAATTACCATTATATTTTTCTTTAGATCAAAATTTCCCTAACCCGTTTAACCCCTTGACCTCCTTAAGATATACAATTCCAGAGAGTGCAATTGTAAAAATAACTGTTTATGATGTTCTAGGAAATATTATCAAAAACATTATAAACGAAAAACAATCACCGGGATTTAAAACAGTGCAATGGGATGCAACAAATAATTTAGGCGAACCAGTTTCTGCTGGATTATATATCTGCAGCATAGAGGCAGGGGATTTTAGACAAACAAGGAAAATGATACTTTTAAAATAAGCATATATTTATCAATATTTTAAACCCCACATTAGTGGGGTTTTTTGTTCATAAGAATTTTTGTAGATTTTTATTTATTTTATCAAATACTTAAGGATTATATATGAGCAATAAAATACCAATTACGCACATGTTTACAGACAAAAGCGGTCATACTCGATTTAAAGAGAAATTTTTGCCTTTAGAACCAAAAACAGGACTTGGCTCGGTTGGGTCATTCTCAAATTTATTCGTCAATCAAATTTTGAAAGATAATTTGGGGGATTTAAAAATGCAATTCGCTGTAACGCCAGTACCAAAGTTAAGTAATGGGGAAGGCCCAAAATTAGCTCACACAGCACCGCGTAGACAGCTAGTAATTACATTGGATGGATACCTTGAGTTTAAAAGCTGTGATATTGAAGCCCTAGATCAGGAGCATCAAGCAATAATTAGGAAGGGCAATATACTCCTAGCAGATGACCTAGAAGGGGCTGGCCATGTGTGGAGTTTTTTGAAAGATGAAGAAGGTAAAATGCACCCATGGGTCAGGTGCTATGTCCATCTTGGCGAAGAATATGAACACTTTATATCAGATCTAATAATTTAATTTAGGATTTTTGTTAAAAATATTAACTCAGGTTAAGAAATGATCTGAGACATGAGTATATCTTTGACTTAAGGCGTCTTATCCTTGTAAAGTTTCGACAACTAAACAAGAAAGAATAGTTCAAATGAAAAATATACTAAGATTATTTACCATCATTTCCATTAGTTTGCTTTTTGTAAATAAAGTAAGCGCTAACGTGGATTTAACGATTAAATCTTTAACGACACAAAATGAGTATGTTACAACTTACTCAGGTTCTGAATATTTACAAGGCACACTAGAGATCGGGATTACTACCGATGAAGACATTAGTGGTATTAGCATGGGTATATCTCATTACAATGGTATGGGAGTAGGTCTGCCATATGGAGGATTAATTGAGGAATATGATTTTACCATGTCATCAATATTTGGGGCATTGATAACTGGAGGACATAATATGTTTCCTCAAGACTATTACATACCAGCGGGTACAACCGATGAAACACTTATGTATATTCCTATTTTAATTTCCGAGACCAATGATGAAGAGTTTTGTATACAGTCTCCAGTTTTTTCTGATACTGGAGGGAACTCATTAAATGTTATCCTAGATGAAAATTCTTGTATCTCAATTGATGAGCTTACCGGCCTTGATTCCAATGCTACTGATTCAAACACATTAACCATTCAGGTCATTGATTCATCTACTGGAGATGGAATTGAAGGTGTGATAGGTAATATTTACAACTACAATACTAATACACTACCTTCGCTTTCTTTATCTTTTGTGACAAATGACTCTGGATATGCATTCCTCGAAGGCTATCCTAATAGTGCTGGAGCTATTGAGGTGTATAGACAAGGCTATCAGCCTTCATATCAGGAATATAACTTTTCAGGATTAGAGCAGGTAACTATATCTATGGAACCTAATGGTTTTACAGATGGTGAAACAGATACTCTAGTAATGCAGTTTACCGATTCAAATACTGGTCAAGGTATTGAGGGGGTCTCAGTAAGTATTTATTTACCAAGTATGACTGGTGAGGATTGTTGGAATGGTGCTTGTACTATTTATGAAACAACAGATGACTCTGGGTTTATCACAGTTCAAGATTTTCCATTAGGTCCTGGTTGGATGGAATCATATGTAGCTGGTTATAATCCTATCAGCACACAGTTTACATTTTCTGGTTCAGAGCAACTCTCATTTACTATGGAACCTTACGGTGACTTTGAAGGTGAAACAGACACATTAGTTGTTCAAGTTGTTGACTCAAATACGGGACAGGGTATTGCTGGTGCGGAAGGTACTATTTGGAGTTTTAGTGGCAATAATAACTTTTTGGGGGAAGAGGTAGTTTTTCCGTTTGTTACAAATGAAGATGGGTATGTTTCCATTGATAATTTCCCGATTGGTTTTGGTTTTGCAGAAATAATTACGCAAGGATATTTACCGGGATTTTTACAGTTTGAATTTACTGGCTCTCAAGAATTTACCATCAGCATGAATTCTTCCGATGATGTAGGCGATAACTTTGAATCATTAGTTGTGCAATTTGTTGATGCTCAAAATGGTGAAGCAATTGAAAATGTAATGGGTTTTGCAATGAATTATAGTGAGGGTATTGTTCCTTCAATGTCATTTGATTTTATTTCAGATGAATTTGGTTTCGCTTATCTAGACTTTCCGTTAGGAGATGGAGTAATAGATGCTTATACAGTTGGTTATGAACATACAAATTTACAATTCGAGTTTTCAGGTAATGAAACAATCATTGTAGAGATGCAAAGTTTAGATCAATTTAACTCCGCATCAATCACTGGAACAGTTGGGTATGAACTAGAACAAAATAGTTTTCTTACTCCATTTGTATTTGCAATGAATACTGATGCTTCACTGAGCTCATATTGTTCATCCGTTGCGGTAGATGGCACTGGAAATTATGAGCTACCACTCAGCCCTGGAGAGTATGTTATTGGTGCGCTCTATTTTACGAACCCTAATATTGATTGGTATGAAAATGCGAGTGATTCTATTAATGATATGGGTTTTCAGTTGCAATTTTTTGAAAATTCTATGACGTTTGAAGACGCTACAATCATTCAAGTTAATGAAGGGGAAAGTTTAGGAAACATAAACTTTAATTTTGTATCAAACGATTTTATGGCTTTTAATGGTCAAGCAGGTAATATTGTAATGGGTGAGATTACTAGTGATAATAGCATTAATATGGAATCTACACTTGTTTCAGTAGTTAATATGGATGGTGAAGTTTTATCCGAACAAACAATTGGTCAAGATCAAACCTTTACAATTACTGGATTAGCGCAAAATACAAATTATATTTTGAAAGCTAGCCACGATGAATATGGTTTTGTTGAAAGGTCTTTTTCACCGAACTCTATGGTTCACATTGAAAACATAGAATTCAATTTGAGTGCACTTTCTACCATAAATGATAATAATCAGATACCGAAGGTTTTTACTGTAAGTCAAAATTTTCCTAATCCGTTTAACCCTTTGACAACCCTGCAGTACACGATTCCAGACAATGCAGTTGTAAAAATTACGATTTTCGATAATATGGGTAGATTAGTGAAGAACCTTTTGGATGGATATCAAATTGCTGGAAGAAATACTATACAATGGAATGCAACTGATAATATGAGTCAGCCTGTCCCTGCTGGTATGTATATATACAGAATTCAAGCGGGAAGTAATGTCAAAACAAGTAAAATGATTTATTTAAAATAAATAACATACTGGGTAGGCCTCTGAAGTTAGGGGCCTAACTAGTTATATAACTTTTTACATATACTTAATTAAATCTGTAAACGTCTGGTTAGCAGATACGATAGCTCCATCAGCTTGGCCAACAGAAAAAGAGTCGCCACAAATTCCAAGCATTTCATCTTTGTCAAAAAAGTGGCTAGGGTTATTTTGTTCTTTTGAAAAAGCATATTTCCAAAAATGAAGAGATAAATTTGAATAGCTATTAAAGCCCAGATGCTTTAACTGTTGATTTATCATATTATGTCTTTGATCTTGATTTAAGCCTAATAATTTATTTGAAAAATCATTTGAGAAGTTAATTGTAAATATATTTTTATTATTTAATAAGCCTTTTTGTGAATTATTACATATCCATGGTGCATTAATGTCGGATCGAAGGATATCGGAGCTTATTTGTTTATTACTTTGAAATGTAGAGGTAAAAAAGCTTTCATATTTTGGATTAGGAAGTTCTCCTATGATATTTTTAAGGGGCTCAATTAATTGATTTACCTGATTGATAGGCATCGTCAAAATAATTGATCTAGATTTTATTTCGTATACGTTTGTTTTGACTATCCAATTCGATTTTTCTTTTTTTAATGAAACTACTTTTTGGTTGAGTATTGTATTTATGCCTAGACTTAAATATTGAGGAATTTTATTCATTCCATATGGAGCTATATAAGTATTATTCGAGTCATTTATTTTTGTCTTTTTAACAATATACTTGTTTCCTAATTCTTCGATAAGATTAGATAAGTCTGCACTTTTAGGATGTAAATACTGGCATCCATAATCTGCAATACCTTCCCCTACTAATTTTGTAGAAAAACGTCCGCCAATGGTCGTGCTCTTTTCAATTAGCAAAGTTTTAAAACCAGAACGATTGATTTTTCTTGCAATAAATGATCCGCTTAAACCAGCGCCAATAATAATAACATCGTATACCATGGTCGATATGTTATTTATGAATAACTAAAGAATTCAATATGTTTTAGTCCTTATAACTAGCCATACTTAAATATATAATTTTTTAAATAGGCTGATGGTGGTTGAATCTTATTACTTCCAAACAATATTTTGATATATATATTTGTATTAAAATAATTCACCTTTAATTATGATTAGATTTTTAAAAGTAAAACTTAATTTTTTTATAAATGAAGAATACATACGATAATTGTTACAATAATCTAATTAATCTTAATGGTTCTAAATGGACATCATTAAAAACCAAAAAAGGATGGCATCATTTTGAAGTATTTAGTTTTTCTAAAAAAACACAGATTGTATCAATGTTTGCTGTCTGTGATAAAAAAATAATTTTGACTGTAAAAAAAACCGAATTGAAAAATAAAGGGAAATGGAAAAAAGGGTGGGTGAAAAATGTCAAGATTTAAAGTATGTCAATTATGTAAAAAAGAGTTCAATACAATGTATCGAATTATAGTTGATAATTCAAAAAAATGGATATTTTCTTGTGAAGTTTGCTTAAAAGGTGCTAAGCCAAATAATAATTTTTATCGATATGGTGGAACTTGGAAAAAATAGTTTCCATTCGTTTAAACTTGTAAAATAAAACTAGAACATTTTTTATTTTGAGAAACAATTCCGCTAAATCAGGTACTATAACTATTCTTCGAGATGGAAGAGGAATCATATATAGTATAAATGATAAATCCGATAAAGTTTTTGTTTCAAAAGAATATCTTAACGGTGCCTTTGATCAAGATGAGGTAAAGTATACGGTTCAAAAATCGTATAATTCTTCTTTTAAAAAAGCTAAAGTCGTTCAGATCTTAGAACGAAAAAACAATACGTTTACAGGTAGAGTACATAATGAAGGGGAAAAAACTTTTATAATTGTTTTCCCAAATCAACCAAAGAAGATAAAGTTAATCAAACAATCGAAACCAATAGTTGATTTAACTGTTGTTAAGGTTGATATAGTAGATTGGAATGAGCGTGGGCCCTATGCCCATGCACAAATAAATAAAGTTATTGCACAGCCAGATGACCCATTAGCGGATCATTTATACATAGTCAACAAGTACCTAATTAAAGGATTATTCAATAAAGATAGCGGGTTAAGGAATATTAATTTAGATGATTTTATTTTAGGACAGGAAAATAGGACAGACTATTCTCATTTAAATACATTCAGTATTGATCCAGATGATGCTCAAGATTTTGATGATGCAATTTCAATAAAACTTCAAAAAAATATTTATGAACTTATTATTCATATTGCTGATGTTACGGCGTTTGTTGATGAGGGCTCGCGCATTGATAGTTTGGCATTGCAAAACAGTAACTCTTATTACTTTCCCGAAAAGTCATATCACATGTTGCCTAATAATTTAGCAACAAAATATTGCTCTCTAGTCCCAAATAAAAAGCGATTAGCGGTTTCATTATATTTTGAACTAAATAAAGATGGCAATGTGGTCAGCCAACATGCAAATCTTAGTATAATAAAAAATAAAAACAGAATGACCTATGGACAAGTAAATGAATTACTAAGCAAAAGTGATAATATAAAAAAGTATGAAGATATATTTTTACTTTATGAACTGCACAAGAAGCTAAGGTCAAATAGGTTAGAAGATGGAGCCTTGAACCTGTCAGGCGGTGAAAGTACGTTTGAATTTGATCAAAGTGGCTACCCTATCAGAATAGTTGATAAAAAACAAAGCGTTTCACATGCCATGGTTGAAGAGTGTATGTTGCTTGCAAATAAGTATGCGGCAAAATTACTATCGTCAAAAAGTTTTCCCATCTTTCGTAATCATGATATGCCTAGCAGAAAATCTTTCTTAAAAATAGAGTCGCTAATCAGTGCTTTTTCAAATAAGCCTAGAAACTTCAATGGTTTTATCAATTCAATTCAATCAGAAAAAAAAAGAAGAGTCTTCTCAAAGCTAATTTTAAAAAACCTTAAAAGAGCTGATTATAGCTTAACGAATAAAGGACATTATGGTTTATCATTTGATACATACATTCACTTTACTTCTCCTATAAGAAGATATGCTGATTTACATTGTCACAGGTTGTTAAAAAAAGTTTTGAGGAATGAAAAAACTGATTATTCCGCCTCTATCGAGGAAGTTATTAAAAAAATAAATTATAATGAGCAAAAATCTAAAAATGCAGAAAATGAATACAATCAATTGAAAAAGTTGAAATATATAAAATTAAATCAAGAAAAAACTTTTTCGTGCACGATTGAGAGCCTATCTAAAAAATTCATACGCGTAAATATAAATGAGGCAAATTTCACAGCTGTTTTGTCTAAATCGTATCTTAAACATGATAGATATAGGTTAGCTCGAAACAAGCATGCACTAGTTGGGAAATTTTCAAACAAGACTTATAAAGTTGGCGATGAGTTGCAAGTTGAAATAAAGAAAGTGGATATGATGAACCAAGAAGTTCATTTAAGCTTATGTACTAAGCTTAAAATTTTCTAAAAACTAAAAATCCACTAGTTTCATAATTATGATTAAATAAATAATAATTATGAAAGATAAAACAATGAGTTTTATGATTGAGGGTAAGTCTAAAAACTTTTTGAGCGGTGTTTTTCCCATTCCTCTTTTGACATAAGTTTAGTAGTATGTTCTAAATGCCTCGGAGAGTAAGGGCACATAAAGCATCCATTGCCACAACAATGTCCTCTTTCAGTTAAAAATTCTTTAGAAAGCATATTAAATACATTAGATTTTATTTTTTTATAATTCTCATTCGTTGTTACATATCGTAATAAAGTGCTCTTTTTCTCAATTCTAATCCCCAACTGCTTAGTCTATTTAAAAGACTCTTCGTTTGTTTACTGCTGCCATATTTAATTTCTTGATTTTTTACGAATTGAACTAAGTCTTTATGCATATTAATCTTTTTTAAAAAAGTGAGTTCTTTTTGATTATTCATATAGTCGCTATTGTTTAATTATGTTCAAAATATTTAGACAAATTGTACATATTTAAGCCAAGATTGTTCAAATATTTTTGCATTCATATTGCGAAAATAATTTGTAAAAACTGATGACATATGAACTTAAAATATTGATGAAAATATTATTATCAGCTAGTTTGTTTTTAAATAAGAAAAGTGGCGGTATGGCTCTATTAGATAGTAGTCACGTTTATAGATAATGAAAGATTTTTAATTTATGCCTGAGGGTCCAGAAACTCGAAGAATGGCTGATGGCTTATCAAAAGCAATCAAAAAAAAAGATTTAATTTCTTATCAATTCTTACATCCAAACATTGATACTCTAAACGACCTTAAAGGTATAAAAGTAATAGACGTATCTTCATTAGGAAAAACAATTATTACCAGACTAAACATTGGTAAAAGTATAATGACGCATAATCAATTATATGGTAAATGGTCCATAAATCTTACAACGACTGTTGTAAAACATAATAGAAAATTAAGAATTGAATACAAAACCAGCAAAAAAATTGCAAGGTTATGGTCTGCTACTGATATAGTATTACTTGAAACAGAAAAAGAGAACACGCATCATTATATCAAAAACTTAGGACCTGATGTTTTAAATAACTTTGTGACGATTGAAACTATTGCTAATCAATTAGAATCAAAAAAATTTAGAAATAGAAACCTAGGAGGACTTTTATTAAATCAAAACTTTATTGCTGGACTAGGGAACTACCTTCGTTCTGAGATACTGTTTTCTAGTGGCCTTTTACCAACAACCAGACCGTCTGATCTAGATGAAAATCAAATATACAACTTATCTAACTCCATAAAGGTCATAAGTATGAGAGCTTACCAGCAGAAAGGAAATACAATTGATAAAGATGATTTTTCAAAGAGATTTGGAAACATTTTCAATTTCAGATTAATACGTCATATGGTTTTTGGAAGAAAAGACCAGCCTTGTTTCAATTGTAGCAATATAGTAATTAAATCTGTGCAGAATTCAAGAAGACTCTATTATTGTAGAGAATGTCAGACATAGATCAAATTATTTTTGAAAAAAATGTTTTTAACCGTATTTATTTTTATAGCCTGCTTAATTTATTGTTTTTACTGTTTGAACTAAAATAACCTACTTTTGATGATGATAAATAAATACATAGTTAAATCATTAATTATGCTATCAATTTTAACTGGTCAAGACTCGTATTCACTTCTAGATCAAAATCCCAGTTCATCCACTTATGGTATGAATGTAGGGCCGTTATTTTTTGATGGAAAAGTTGTGCTTCATTATTTTGGTGCCTTTACATGAGGAACTTGTACTACCAGGTTTGGTGAGTTAAATGAAATTAATGAAGATTTAAAAGAAGAAGGTTACCAAGTAGAACTGGTTGGTGTGAGCAAGTCTTCTTGGATTGGAGGTATTGATAACTGGGTAAACCAAGGTAGTGCCCCAATTTGTGTTGATAGTTCTCCCTATTTGATTTGGAACGATTGGAATGCTTCCCAAAGAGATTTATTCATTACAAACCCAAATGGCGAAATTGTTTTCAAAGAAAATATAACATCAGGAATTCCTAATGATATTAATGCTATAATATTGAATTATCTTTTGACTGAAGAGGATGTCCAGCCAGTTACATTCAAATTAAGTCAAAATTTTCCAAATCCATTTAATGGCCTGACACAGATTCCTTTCACTTTATTTAATCCTGGAAATATATCTGTCAATATTTTTGACATAAATGGAAGAACCATCAAAAATTTATTTGTGGGTTACAAGAATGCCGGGACTACTGTTTTAAAATGGAATGGGACGAATAATTTTAATGAGATTGTTTCATCAGGAATATATTTTTACAAAATTAAAACAAGTAATATTTCATCAACAAAAAAACTGATTTTCGCAAAGTAAGGAAAAGTAATTATCATGAAAAAAATATTATTTGTATGCACTGCTAATATTCATCGCAGCAGATTTGCTGAGGAAGTTTTTAATCATCTAGCCATTCAAGATAATAAAGAATATCGCGCATTTTCTGCTGGCCTAAGAGTAGGCGACTTTAGTTATAGAGAAATATATTATCCAGCTCTAGAACATCTTGAGTCTTTTAATATTAAACCAATTCGTCCAAAAGAGCGCTCAATGCATATTGACGATGTAATGTTAGAAGACTATTATAAAATAATTTGCATGGATAAAAAGGAGCATAAACCGATGGTAGATGCAAATCCGAAGTTATCAAAATATAAATTTGAATATTGGGAAATTGTTGACATCCCTAAAGTTGAGAGCACTGTCTCCTTACCTATGTGTTATGAAAAAGTTGTTAAATTATTTAAGAATATTAATCTTAAGTAAAAATGAGAAAAGGTGATTGCTCTAAATATGGAGGGCCAAAATATAAATCTCAAAAAAAAGTTTTTGACCAGGTAAAAGTCGTATTTGAGAAAGCAATAATAAATAGAGAATTACTTTTAAATAGCCAAGTAAAGCATGAGCACAAAGATAAAATAATCATTCTTGATTTAAGGATATCTATCTGTATTAAAAAGAGAGCTCGACTCACTTTAGGTGGCTATTCTTATTTGCCAGAGGAGATGTATGTTTGGGAACCAATCTATGAAATTGACAGAAGGCTACTTCCCAAAACAGTGACTTAAATAAGTGTTATTTACTCATTTCCATCTGAAATATTTAGTTGAATAACTTCACCATTCTTTTGTTCTATGAATAATTTATTTGGCCTGCAGCAAACCTCGCAATCTATAATTTCTTGATGAACACCATCATAAATTTCAATGTCTTCGGAAAAGTTTTCATAACAGGTGAAACATGTAATATCTATTAACATAAAAAAATAGTCATTTAGATTGTATTAAGTTATCCTTTGAGGATAATATTTTATTTTTGATTATAAGATTTGAACCTAGGTGTCTTCGTTTGAGATGAAGCTCTATGTTTTGTTTTTCTACCTGAAACTCGTTCTCTCCACAATTTGAAAGAATTTCGTTTTAAATTTTTTCGCATCAATGTGATTACATCTGGTTCACTAATACCATATTGGTCTTTAATTGCATCAAAAGTAGTTCTATCTTCCCATGCCATTTCAATAACTCTATTTTTATCAAATAATTTTCGCACTATTCTTTTATTTCCTCGTTTATACTCATAGTTACAAGGTCATCTAATTTTAAATATTCTAATGATTTTTCATGAGTAGCTTCTAAGAGTACTTTAGGAGCGCAGTTATTATCGAATGCTTCCTTCCACCTTAATGCGCAGACGCACCACTTATCTCCGGGCTTTAGGCCAGGGAAGTTATACATTGGATTTGGAGTAGATAAGTCATTGCCCATATCGCGAGAAAAATTTAAAAATTTTTTATCCATTACAGATGCCACCACATGTCTTCCATGGTCACTTTTATCTGTTCTGCAAAACCCATCGCGAAAATAACCAGTAACTGGTTTTGAATTGCAACTCTTTAAATCAGTACCTAATACGTTTTTCATTCATAATATTAAATATATAAGCCATAATAAATCAAATTTCAAGTTTTGGTAAAATGGATTTATTACTTTTGATTGTTTTGGATTTTAGACTACAATTTTGACTATGTCCACGTCAATTTTATGGTTCAAAAAAGATCTTCGCATTTTTGACCACAAGCCATTCCTTGAAGCCTCAAAAAATGCACTTGTCCTTCCATTATATATTTTCGAGCCTGAAATACTAGAAAGCGAAGACTATGACCCAAGGCACCATAAGTTTATAAATGAATCACTTAAATCACTAAAAATTGAATTAGAAAAAATAGGTGGTTACCTACATGTTGAACATGGATCAGCCTTAGAAGTATTCCAAAAACTAAGGTCACAAACATCAAATCAAATTAGAATTTTTTCTCATGAAGAAACTGGGAACTGGATTAGTTACCAAAGGGATATTCATTTAAAAAAATGGTGTAAAAAAAACACTATTGATTGGGTTGAGTTTCCCCAGCATGGTGTTCAAAGACCAATCAAAAATCGAGATGGTTGGTCCTACGAATGGAATAAGTCAATGAATGAGCCAATTATTCCTATACCAATAAATGTAAAATTTGAATCACATCAAAAAAAATTCAATTTAATAAAAGAAAAAAACCTTAATAAAAAAGTAACCCATAAAATCATTCAAAAAGGTGGTAGGGGTAGTGCTGAAAGACTATTGGTTTCTTTTTTAAATGAACGAGGTCGTAACTATGTAAAAGAGATGTCTAGCCCATTAACAGCAATGACAAGCTGTAGTAGGTTAAGTCCCCATATATCATTTGGAAATGTTAGTATAAAAGAAGTGTATCAAACTGCAAAAAAAAAGCGTGATTTGCTCAAGGGTGTAAAGGGCATTGGCTTCTGGAGGTCATCAATTTCATCTTTTTTGGGTAGACTAAGATGGCACTGTCACTTTATTCAAAAATTAGAAGATCAGCCTAAAATTGAATGGGTAAATATGGCTCGAGCATATGACAACATTCGGGAAAACGATTTCAACGAAAATTATTTTGAAGCTTGGAAAGTAGGTCTCACTGGTTATCCGTTTATAGATGCTTGCATGAGGTGTTTAAATGAGACAGGTTATATTAATTTTAGAATGAGAGCGATGCTTGTTTCATTTGCTTCATATGATCTTTGGCTAGATTGGAGGAAAACCAGTAAATATATGGCAACACAGTTTTTAGATTATGAACCAGGAATTCATTATAGCCAATTTCAAATGCAATCTGGAGTCACAGGAATAAATTCAATTAGGATATACAACCCGATTAAGCAGCAAAAAGATCATGATCCTGAAGGAATATTTGTTAGAAAATGGGTTCCAGAATTAGCAAAAATACCTTTAGAATATATTTTTACACCTCATTTAATGAGCGATGGATTTCAAGAAAAATATTCATGTGTAATTGGATTGAATTATCCTACTCCAATTATTGATCATAACTTACAAGTTAAAAAAGCAAAAAATATTTTGTATAAAATAAAATCAACATCTGAAGCAAAAAGTGAAGCAAAAAAGGTTTACATCAAACATGGAAGTAGAAAAAAACCAAACCAAAGAAAGCAATAGAGATTATTTTTGATATTAGTTTTTTAAAGATTGCTGAATTGGAAAAATAATTCACTAAAGGCTTTAACTGTATGAGAAATAGGTTTTGAATATCCTCCTCCCATAAAAATAACAACTGGGCACCTTTTCTTTTTACAAAAACTAAGAACCATTTCATTCCTTTTCATCATTCCTTGATGACTGAGGCTTAAATGACCTAAGGTGTCATGGACCAAGCCATCCACTCCTGCTTGAAAAAAAATAATATCTGTGTCATTATCTTCTAATTTTTCTAGGCTTGAGCCAAGTATTTTTAAATAAGTCTTGTCTTTCATTCCTTTCTTTAAGGGTACATCTAAGTCGCTCACTTGTTTTTTTAATGGGAAATTAGATTCACAATGCATTGAAAATGTAAATATTGATTTATCAGTTTTAACCATCGATGCAGTTCCGTCTCCCTGATGAACATCTAAGTCAAGAATAAGTATGTTTTGATACCTTTTAAATTTCTCTTTGCAGTAATATGCAGAAATTACAAGATCATTAAAGACACAATATCCTGAACCATAATCATGATAAGCGTGATGAGTTCCTCCCGCTAAATTCGCAGATGCGCCATTTTCTATAGAGCTTATGACAGCACTTACACTACCACCCATTATAAAAAGTGTTCTTTCTATGATTTTTGAAGTCCAGGGTCTTAGGCCAATTTTTCTTTGTTGTACTTCGGACAACTTTCCTTTTAAAAATTGGTCTACATAATCTTTTTGATGAACATTATATAAATGTTTAACATTGATTTTTTTTGGTATTTTAAACTTAATGTCTTTATTTCGATTTGATTTTGATATTGATTCAAATATAAGTTGATATCTATCTCGAGGAAAATTTGAAGATTTAGATATCCCAGAGGTATAAATTGGATGGTAAAATATTTCGAGCAAGTATATGTTTAGTTAAGTATTATTAAAGATATCTGAAAATATTTGATATAATCAAATTATAATTTTATGAATATACTTGTTTAAAAATGAATTTTAGATGCTTCATTAGTATTTGTCATTATCTATAATAATCTATATTTGAAAGAGGGTGGTCAAAAAATGTATTGTATTAAATGTGGAAATAAAACAAAAAAGACTATTCCAACTGGTGACAATGTGTTCAGAGAAATCTGCAGTGCGTGTGAATACATTCATTATGTAAATCCAAATATAATTGTCGGTGCTCTACCTGTTCATTCTGGGTCAATTCTTTTGTGTAAAAGAGATATTGAGCCTGGTTTTGGTAAATGGACTTTGCCTTCTGGTTTTATGGAGATGGGTGAGTCTCTTGAAGATGGAGCAAAAAGGGAAGCACATGAGGAGGCGAATTTAGAATTAAATATTAAATATTTATTTACAACCTATAGTCTGCCAAGGATTGGACAAGTTTATATGTTGTATTTGAGTGAAATAGTAAACGATGATTATGCTGCAATGCATGAGACCTCAGAAGTTAAATTATTTTCAAAAAGTCAAATACCGTGGGATGATATAGCATTTTCAGCAGTAACTTTTGCACTGCAAAATTATATAGCTGACAGTAAGAATGGCATTTCTGGAAAATGTCACTCAAATTATTAACTCATAAACATGGTAACAAAGTGCCAAATAAAATCATATCATTTTCTCTATTAATTGGTTCATTATTTACAATTATGAGAGCAGGTGTTATATATGATTTTTCTAAAAATGATAATTTAGATGGTTGGTATGTCGTTGATGATGGTGTGATGGGAGGGCGATCTCAAGGCAAATTACAAATTGAAAATAATGATACGGGTTTATTTTCAGGAAGAATCTCACTTGAAAATTATGGTGGTTTTAGTTCTATTCGCTACTATACTAAAAATATTAAAGTAAAAAAAAACAAGTATATCACAGTGGTTGTCAAAGGAGATAATAAATATTATCAATTGAGAATTAAATCTTCAAGGAATGAACGATATGTCTACACATATAAATTTTTTGCGAAAAATGGCTGGCAAGAAGTCAGAATCCCTCTAGCTAGCATGGAACCATCTTTTAGAGGAAGAAAAATGAATATGAAAAATTTTAATAAAAAATATATTACTGAAATCGGGTTTTTAATTGGAAATAAAGTAGCGGAAGATTTTGAACTTCGTATAAGATCGATTTTTCTTGATGAGGGCGAATAGTTTTTTTAAAAGGCCCTTTTATTATCCTTTCAATTTCAATGTATCATTGATATTTTTTTATTAACTTTTTTGTAAGAGAAGTAATAAGTGTTCGGAGTAATTATGAGTTTTAATATAGATATAATAATAGAAGCATTAAAAATAATAGCAGCGGTATCTGTTTTTTATGTTTGGGTAGTTAGATACGATAATATAAAAAAAGAATTTAAAGATTATAAACTGCCAAGTGCTTTTAGAGATTTCATAGGTATTATAAAAATATCTTTTACTGTAATGTTGCAGTTTGATGATAATAATTTGGTTGTTATTGGATCTCTGGGGATAATTATATTGATGCTAGGTGCCGTAGCAACTCATATAAAAGTAAAAAACCCTATCAAAGATATAGTCCCTGCAATTACGATGCTTTCAATAGGGCTAATTATATTTTTACATGCTTACTCACAATCTATTTAAAGTAAAAATTTATATTTGAACAGGTTTTTAAATTGACACTTTTTTAAACCTCCATGGCAAAATATTACGTTTATGTAATAGAGCTAGAACCTGAGGTAGCAAATCTCAGAAAGTTTAGAGCCAAGAATCCGAATTATATAAAAGGGAACGGATGTTTTTATGTTGGTCAATCGACAAGGACTCCAGAATTAAGGTTTGATCAACACAAAGAGGGCTATAAATCCAATAAATATGCTAAGTATTATGGTAAAAAATTAAGGCCGGACATTTACAAAAAATATAATCCCATACCTTCTCGGGTTGATTCACTAGGCATTGAAGCTTATTTAGGCAATAAATTAAGGGGTAAGGGTGCGGCTGTTTGGTTTAATTAACTATTTTTGTCGCCATTGAGCGAAAAGATAAAACCATTTGCCATACCCCAGTACTTTGTTCAAGGTCACCTTCATTTATATTAAATGACCCTTTCATAAACGCAGGTTTTTGCAAACTAATACTTAATACTCCTTTCCTTGTGCTAAATAGATAGCCTAAAGATGGAGTTACGATTAAAGCAGATGAATTAGGACTAGGAATACCATTCCAATATTCCTTGGATAACGATTCTACTCCTAAACTTAAATCAAGTGATCCGTCTAGCTTATCGAATCTTTTGTAAATAGTTGAAAAGACTGCTTTCAAAGATGTTCGAGGCATATAAAAATATTCATTTTCATTGATAGGTTTTTCAATAGAAAAATTCCCACCAAAAAATACAGGATTAGCAGAGCGTTTATAATAAAACTGAATATCAGATATTATGTTATAAGTACCATTGCTCATACTAAAGTGTCTATGCGGGATGAATGCTTCATTACTTTTTAAAAATGGGCTTTTTGTGAGATTGTTTTTTGATGGAAGCGTAATTCCGCTACCTAAAATAATTCTGTATCCATCGCCTGCCCCAGTATTTTTGAGTAAATATCTTAGTATAATTCTAGAATCTCCTAAAATACCTCCTTTAGCATTATCAAAATCACTAGCAGAGTGCTCATCACGGTGATGAACTGACTCGTTGTCTTTATCAAAATTCATTGTCCTTAGGCCTAATGCGGTACTTATAGACAAATTAACTTTATTGTTTAAACCATAAATGAGCCCTGGTCTAATTATTGATGTTATTAAATTTCCTTTATGCTCAAAATTTTCTCCAGGAACAGGAGCATGCCACCAATCTATGTATTGAGTGCTTTGTGTAAGTGAGTAAAAAATCTCATCTTTATTTGCACCTAATCCTTTATCTGAGCTGCCACCTGGAAGCGAGGGGTTTCCTCAAAGAGCTCATTGGCCATATAATGCGGCGAATAAAAGGTAAAAAAGAATTAAAATGTTTTTCATAAAATTTTAATTTTTCGTTTTAGACAGTTTTTAACTAAAAGAATAGTATTAATTTAATAAATTTATTTTATTTAATTAAGAAATTAAATAATATGTTATTGACAATATTATTAATTAAATATTAATTTATTATTGTATTAAATATTAAAAATTTAAAGTTTTAATAAGTAATACTTAAAATTAGATTTGTTTTTTTAAAGTTATAAGATATCAGTCATGATAGAAATACTCCTTCTGTCGTTTTCTGTTGCCCCTCTAATCAATGAGTAGAGTATTCTACTTCCTTCTTGTGTTCTAAAATATGGAGGGGCAAATCTTTCTGTAAGCTTTTTTATTAAATAGTGTACACTTAATATTCCTTCACTATATTTTATATCATGATTATAAAAGAAATGATTTTTCACAAATCATCATTCCACTAATTGATTTCTTAAAAACTAATTTGATTCATCATATAGACAGGTAGTTCTTATTTTAACTATTTACAATTCTTTGGGTTTAACGTCTTTTGAGCTTTTACTAATAGCTTTGTGTGCGATTGGTGTTGGAATGGCAAAAACAGGATTAGGTGGACTTGGGATGGTTGTTGTGCCTATCCTTGCCAATATATTTGGACCAAAAGCTTCGACTGGCATTTTATTACTTTTGCTTATAATGGCAGATTTTTTTGGAGTCTGGTATTATCACAGACATGCTGAATTAAAAAAAATTATACAACTAATGCCTAGTGCTCTAGTGGGTATTTTAATTGGTGTTTACATTGGAGATAAAATCTCAAACATACATTTTCAGATATTGCTTGGTGCCATAATAATTTCAGGTGCTTTAATGACCCTCATAAAAATAGATGTCAAAAGAAATAAATCATTGTCGATACTGATAGGGTTCTTAGGCGGATTTATCACAATGGTTGGAAATGCTGCTGGTCCAATTATGTCAATATATTTTTTATCGATGGGCTTTGAGAAAAATAAATTTATTGGCACTGCTGCTTGGTTTTTTCTATTTGTAAATATTATAAAAGTTCCATTTCACATTATCTTTTGGAAAACAATAAATCTCGACACTTTTATGTTCGATATAATGTTGTTTCCTTTAATTTTAGTTGGTGCATTAATCGGAGTATGGATTGTTAAAAAAATCCCGGAAAAGCCCTACAAAATATTTGTTATTACTTCCGTTTTTTTATCTACAATATTGTTGTTTTTATAATTATATGTATAAGGTTTAAATTAAATGGATTTTATTTTATAATATTAATAATGGATTTTATTTTTTACCTATGGTTACCAATAATAATATTAGCATTAGCTAGTTTATTAAAAATTTCAACAAAGAATAAAGGCAATAAAAAACCATGGATAAGAATAGAGGAGACAAAAGAAAATGAGTAGGCATTTATCAATGAGGACTGCTAACCCAGCATTGCAATCAGAAACTTTTAAAAAATCAATGGCTGATTCAATCTCTAATGAAAAGGCCATGACAATAAATGGTGTTGTGAACAAAACTGGATTCTCTCTTCTGCTATTGATTTTTGGCGCTTCATTTACTTGGTCGAACCCAGAATTATCTGGTTTGGCAATAACCGGTTCTATCGTTGGCCTGATCTTAGCATTTGTTACTATTTTTAAACCAACAATTGCATACATAACTGTTCCTATTTATGCTATCATGCAGGGCTTATTTCTTGGTTTTATTTCTAGAGTTTTTGAAATGCAATATCCCGGAATAGCAGTTCAAGCAATTTTTCTTACTTTTGGTACGCTTGGTTCATTATTACTTGCCTATTCTTCGGGTTTAATAAAAGCTACTGAAAATTTTAAATTAGGCGTTTTTGCTGCGACAGGGGCCATAGGAGTTTTGTATTTGATAAATTTTATTATGAGCTTTTTTGGTTCTGGCATAGGTGTTATCCACAGTAACAGTACAATGGGAATTGTTTTTAGTCTAGGTGTCGTTGTTATAGCAGCATTAAACCTTGTCCTTGATTTTGATTTTATTGAAGAAGGCGCTGAAATGGGTGCACCCAAATACATGGAATGGTATGCAACGTTTGGATTATTAGTCACACTTATTTGGTTATATATTGAAATTTTGAGGCTTCTTTCTAAATTAAATAGTAGAAGATAGGAGTGCCTTTATAAATACCTTTAAAAGGTGTGTATATTTAATATTTTTTGCCAACGTTCTCTTTGGTGAAATTGATTATCTTTTAAACGTACAGCCGATTTTTAATAATCATTGTGTTTCTTGTCATTCAGGTACCTATGGGTCTGGAGTACTTGAGCTAGATTCATATGAAAGATTAATTGAAGGTGATAGTAATAATGGGCCAGTCGTGTTTCCATTTAATGCGGATAGCAGTTTGTTATACAGGGTTTTACTACGTGGTTCAGTTGTCGTTCCAAATGAACCTATATGTTGCCGAATGCCTAAGAATGCAGACCCCTTACCAATTAGTCAACAGACAACAATTTATAACTGGATTAATGAGGGTGCTCAAGGACCAAACTTATTGATAGATTTAAAAAATCTTAGTGATAGAATAGTTGTAAGTACATCTCCAAATCCATTTAATAATATCCTAAAAATATCAATTAGAAGTGAAAATATTTTTGTAGAAAAAATAGCTATTTTAAACTTACTTGGAGAAAGGGTTAGGACGATAGAAATTCATAATCAAACGGAAGGTGTGATCTTTTGGGATGGCAGTAATGATTTTGGCCAAGCTGTTACAGCTGGTATTTATTTTATTTATTTTTACCATAATAGTAGATTAGAATTAATACGGAAAGTATTATTTCTCAAATAGATCCATTCCTTTAAAAACAGTTTGGATATTTAATTTGTTTAATGAGAATAGTTCT
>Ga0209374_1000914_pt1 | contig 30950 bp, 27 predicted proteins | sample SaaInlLV_DNA_10m_FD_184683 | JGI IMG/M metagenome (GOLD analysis project Ga0209374, IMG submission 184683) | Marine microbial communities from expanding oxygen minimum zones in the Saanich Inlet - SI075_LV_DNA_10m (SPAdes) (version 2) | ecosystem: Environmental > Aquatic > Marine > Unclassified ... | reverse complement strand
CAAAAGGAACTAAGAACGAACCCCTACTCTACATCTATGATGATGGAACAGTAGAGAAAAGAATAGTTATAGAATAACAATGAAAAAACTACTACTTATATTACTTTGCTTGCCCTTAATTGGATTTGGGCAAAGTCAAGAAATTATTTGGGAAGAAAATTTAGATTCAGCTTTTAATTTAGCGTCATTATCAAATAAAATTATAATGATAGAATTTATGGCAGAGTGGTGTCCACCGTGCAAGAGAATGGAAAAAGAAACATTTTCTAATGATAAGATTATTAATAAATCAAATGAATTTATTTTTGTCAAAGTTGATGTAGATAAGAACCAAGATATTGCAAAAGAATACAAAAGAAATGCAAAAAAATATGGAGGTATTGGAATACCAAATATTCTATTTATTGATAAAGATAAAAATATAGTCCATCAAACAGTAGGCTTTCTAAATGCAAATCAATTAACAACAGTAATGGATTCAGTATTAAAAAAATGAAAAAAGAATACAAAATTGAGATAATAAAAGAAGGAGCACTTGGAACAATATTTTTAGGTTCAAGTAAATTACCGTTAAAGAAAATGGAAGAGGTAATGAATAAACATGGAGAAGAAGGTTGGGACATATCATTTCAATTAATTGAAAAACACAGAATGCTATTCTTTTGGAGTCGTGAAGCTGTTATTATAACTTTCTCAAGAAATAAATAGTGAAAATTTTAATCCTTATACTTTTTACACCACTATTATTTTCATGTCAATCGGAAAAAAATGAAAAATATCAAGAAGAAGTTATTCGAAATATTGACACTGTAAAAATTGAACAAATAAAAATTCCAACACATTAAAAAATGAGACATTTAAAAATCTTTACTCTATTTCTTTTTTTAAATCTCCAATTTAGTTTAGCTCAAAATGGAAGAGGCTATAATAATACCTCAGAATTTAAAAACTGGAGAGTTGTTAATGATGATGTTATGGGTGGAATATCAAAAAGTCAAGTATATGAAAATTTAGAGGGACACATAGAGTTTTCAGGAAATGTTTCAATAGATAACAACGGTGGCTTTGCTTCATTAAGATATAACTGTGGCAAGATAACAGTAGAAAATAATACAAAAATCATATTAAAAATTAAAGGAGATGGAAAAAAATATCAATTAAGAATTAGAGCAAGCAATAAAGACTACTTCTCTTACACTTCAACATTTAAAACATCTGGCGAATGGGAGGAAATTAGTATTAAACTTGATATGATGTATCCTTCTTTCAGAGGCACAAGACTAAATATGGAAAATTTCAGTCAAAAAGCAATTGAGCAAATTTCAATACTTATTGGAAACAAAAAGAATGAGAATTTTAAGCTAATAATTGACTCAATAGTCTTAAAGTAAGCTACAAATTATTCTAATGATTTAGCAGTATCTAAAACAGTTTTTTCAAGTTTAATAGGTTGCCAATTAAACACTTCTTTTGTATTAGAAACATCGGCAGTATATGTTTTTCCAATAAATGGTCTCATACCTCTAATATCACTAACAAAATAACTCATGAAATTAAGAAAAAAGTTTGGCGCTTCTTTTGTACTAACTTTTTTATATCCATTATCTTTTAAAACCTGAGCAATGTCCTGAAATTTATACGGATTTTCAGTTGTAACAATAAATCTTTTTCCAGCAGCATTTGGATTTTCAAGAGCTTGAACATGTATTTGCGCAATATCTCTTACATCTGACATGTTAATTGAAGACTGCGGAAGCAACGGCATTTTACCATCTAACATTTCTTTAAACATCTTCATTGATGCTCCATCTGTATTACCATTAAGAGAAGGACCAAAAACTGGCCCTGGATTTATAACCGTCAATTCTAGATTTGTATTATCTTGATTATTTATAAAGTCCCATGCGCTTTTCTCAGCTAGAGTTTTGCTTTTAGCATAAGAAGAAACATTTCTAGCTTCTACATTTGACCATGTATTTTCATTAATATTTATAGATTGATTTGCATCACCCAACATTGACACAACTGAGGAAGTTACAACAATACGTTTAATACCTGCTTTTTTGGCAGCATTTAATGCTCTTTGTGTTCCTTCAATTGCAGGTTTTATTAAAATATTAGGGTCTTTAGGCTCAGTAGTTATATATGGTGATGCAACGTGTAAAACAAATTCACAACCATTCATGGCCTTATCCCAACCTTTGTCTTCTAAGAGGTCAAGTTCACAGAACTCTAGGTTATCTAAAGGATCTATTTCTTTTTTAATTGCATCAACTACTTTAGCAGATTTATCTAAATTTCTTAATGAACCTCGAACTGAATATCCTTTTTTTAATAATTCTGTGGCACAATGCAAACCAATATAGCCTGAAATCCCTGTTAATAGTACTTTCTTCATTTTTATTTTTTGAGTAATTTGTTTTTTTATTTTATGCAAAAATAATGCTTAAAAACAAAATATGAATTAACATATGAGAATAAATCTAGTCAATAACAATTCTTTTAATCACAGATCCGTCATCATATATATACAATAGCATTTTATTGTAATCATTAGATTGCTGTCCTAAAATATTAGCAATTTTTATTAAACTTTTGTTTTTTGAAGTAAACTCCATTACACTATTTGTACTGTAGCAGGTGTGAATTCCGACATCATCAAAATTATCTTTAATGCCAACAATCCATTCTGGTTCAGTTATAGAACCATCAGATAGACTCCAATCACCCATATTTCCAGTACATACACCTGTTTTTCTAATTAGTGTGTGGTTTTTAGTAGCATGAATTGAATCTCCAATATTCCATCCGTCATTAACACCTATACTATCAAAAACACCAATTATATCTTCAATCATATCTGTTGATTTATTGTAAAGAGCCACTACATCATCACCATTACCCAGAATATTAGTAATTTGATTTGATGCATTAAGTAGAGCTGTATCAGCATTATAATGAACTATCAAATATGTTTCTCCAGGTAATAGAACATACCCACTGTCAAGCGAAATAGAAAATTCCCATTCAAGACTATCACAACCATTCCAACAAAAATTATAACTATAATTATCCAATAAAACACTTTGGGTTAAAGAAGGATTATAGACTTCAATCCATTTGTTAAAAGCACTACCCTCACCATATTCTGAGAATAATAATCCATTTTGAGAAAAGCTGATGAAAGGAATACATAATAATGCAATAAATATTTTCTTCATTTTTATATTTTATTTTATTTTCATTTTAAGTTGTTTCATTTTGTTAATCTTATCTACAAATTCACTATCAAGATTTATCTTAACTTTTCTAGACAATAAATCAACTTCGTATTTATTAAGAACATCTACAACCTTAATAATCAAGGAATGTTTACCAGAATTTTGTGTTATAATTTCTGTGATTTCTCTTGTAAAATCTTCTGTTATATCATTAAGATTTACTTTCAAAACTAACTCTCTAACTTCCTTATCTAAAATTTCAGATAATAGCGACATTGAAGAGATTTTAAATTCTAAGTCATCATTGTAGAATTTCTTCTTAACTTTTCCCTGAACATGAATTAACCAGCCAACCGTCATGAACGCTTTAAAATTAATATAATCATCACTAAATAAATAAAAACTAAACGAACTATGATAGTCTTCTAAGTGTAAAATTCCAAATGGTTTACCTGTTTTGGTTTCTTTATGCTCGACTTTAGTAACAACTGCAGAAAACCTTAAATCTTTATTTCTAACTTTATTTAAATCAGCTAGAACAGAGAAATTACTATTACAAAAATTATCAATCTCTAATGTATAATCATCTAGAGGGTGTCCAGAAATATAAATTCCTACAACTTCCTTTTCATAAGAAAGAAGTTCCATAGTTGACCATTCAGCAGATATAGATGGTGTTGGTGCTTGAATAATAGCATCTATACTATCGCCAAACATATCAAATTGATTTGAGTTTAGTTTATCCTTAATCTTATTACCAAATTTGATCATATTCTCTATATATGTATTTCCATGAACATCTTTAGCAAAATACTCAAATCTATTTAAATTGAAAGAATCAAAACCACCAGAATAAACCATACTCTCCAAGGTTCTTTTATTTGCTGAGCGTAAATCAACTCTTTTCATAAAATCTTCAAAACTTTCAAAATCTCCATTCTCTTTACGCTCGCTAACAATTGCATCAACAGCTCCTTCTCCCACTCCTTTAACAGCGCCAAGGCCAAATCTAATCTCACCTTTTTCATTAACTGCAAACTTATAGAAGCTCTCATTAACGTCTGGCCCTAATACTTTTACTTCCATTCTCTTACACTCCTCCATGTAATAGGTAATATCCTTTATATCGTTCATATGGTTGGTAAGCAATGATGCCATTAATTCTGATGGATAATGTGCTTTTAAATAAGCTGTTTGATAAGCGATTAAAGCATAACATGTTGAATGAGATTTATTAAATGCATATGAAGCAAAGGCTTCCCAGTCAGTCCAAATTTTATCAACTGTATTAACATCGAAACCATTATTGGCACAACCATCAAAAAATTTTGGCTTTAACTTATCAAGAACAGATTTAATTTTTTTACCCATTCCCTTTCTTAACATATCAGCATCACCTTTTGAAAAACTAGCTAATTGCTGAGACAACAACATAACTTGTTCTTGATAAACAGTTATTCCGTAAGTTGCAGAGAGAAAACCTTCCATTTCAGGAAGATCATATGATATATCTTCTTGACCATGCTTTCTTTTAATGTAATTAGGAATATACTCCATAGGTCCTGGACGGTAGAGAGCATTCATTGCAATTAAATCATCAAATTTATCAGGTTTCAGCTGTTTCAAGTGTGCTTTCATTCCATCAGATGAAAACTGGAAAATCCCTGAAGTTGCTGCATTTTGAAAGATCTCATATGTTGGCTCATCATCAAGAGGAATACTATCAATATCTACATCCTTATTATGAATTTTTTTGATGATTTTTACACAATCCTTAATTATTGTTAAATTCCTTAAACCAAGAAAATCCATTTTCAATAAACCAGCATCTTCAACAACGCTATTATCAAATTGAGTAACCATCAAATCTGAATCTTTTGACCTTGTCATAGGAATCAATCCCATTAATGGATCTGGTGTTATAATAACACCACATGCGTGCGTACCAGTATTTCTAACATTTCCTTCTAACTTTCTAGCCAATGAAATTGTATCTGAAACTAAATCATTACCCTCTGAGAGCGATTTTAATTGCTTAACATTAGCAAATTGATCAGATTTAACTTTTTCTTTAAGTTTTTTATCTTCTAATGAGAAAATTTTATCTAATGAAATTAAATCAGGTACTAACTTTGCCACTCGATCAGCCTCAAAAAGTGGTAAGTCTAAAACTCTAGCGGTATCTCTAATTGAAGATTTAGCTGCCATTGTACCATATGTAATAATCTGAGCAACATTTTCAGTTCCATACTTATTCACAACCCACTCAATTATACGTCCCCTACCCTCATCATCAAAATCAATATCAATATCAGGAAGAGATACTCGCTCAGGGTTTAAAAATCTCTCGAAAAGTAAATCGTACTTAATTGGATCAACATTAGTTATTGTTGTACAATAGGCAACAACAGAACCAGCGGCAGAACCTCTGCCAGGACCAACTGAAACGTCCATAGTTCTAGCTTGCTTTATTAAATCTTGAACAATCAAGAAATAGCCAGGATATCCAGAGTTTTCAATAACCTGAAGTTCAAAGTCTATTCGTTCTTTAATTTCATCAGTTATTTCTTTATAACGTTCTTTAGCTCCCTTATAAGTTAAATGCTTTAGAAATGCATTCTCTCCTCTTTTACCTTCATCTTTTTTATCTTCAGGATCAATAAATTCAGTGGGAATATTAAATTTAGGAAGTAAAACCTCACGAGATAAACTAAATGATTCTATTTTATTTAAAAGGTCTGAAATATTATCAATTGCTTTAGGAAGATCAGAAAATATTTCCTGCATTTGATCAGAAGATTTAAAATAAAATTCGTCATTTGGAAATCCATACCGATAGCCACGTCCCTTACCCTTAGGGGTTGATTGTTGCTCGCCATCCTTAACACAAAGAAGTATATCGTGAGCCGTAGAATCTTCCTGATCTAAATAATAAACATTATTTGAGGCTATGACTTTAACGTTATATTTCCGAGCAAAAGATAGAAGCACTTTATTAACGTGATCTTCCTCTTCTAAGTTATGGCGATTGATTTCAACATAAAAATCATCACCAAATGTTTCATGCCACCACTTAAATTCATCTTCAGCCTGCTGTTCACCAATATTAAGAATCATATTAGGAATAGATCCATAAGTACTTCCTGTAAGTACAATTAAATCATCCTTATAAGTATTAATTAACTCCTTATCAACTCTGGGAACATAGTAGAACCCTTCAATATTACCAATAGATGATAACATAGATAAATTGTGATAGCCATTTTTGTTCTTACATAAAAAAGGAATCTGATATCCATTATCCTTAGCAGTCTTATCTTTATGATCTTTACATACATTTAGCTCACACCCAATTATAGCTTTTAAAGGCAAATCTTCATCCTCTTGCTTATTTGCATTAATAGGGTGATTCAATACTGTATCAATAAATTTATAAGCTCCAAACATATTAGTATGGTCGGTTAATCCAATAGCTGGCATACCAAATGAAGCTGCTTTATTAACTAAAGACTTAACGTCAATTGTTGCCTGTAGGATTGAGTATTGAGAATGAACATGTAAATGTGAAAAGACAGAATTAGATTTTCTTATTGTAATCTTTTCTTCTGCTGTAGAAACCTCTTCGCTATTAACATCTTTAAATTCAATACTATAAGGCTCAATATTAATACCAATTAATTTAAATGGTTCAGGATTTTTTTCTAGAAATAAATTATACTCATCTAAATTAAGTCCAGTATTTTCTTGATTTATGACTTTTAGTCTAATTAGCTCAAGAAAGCATCTAGCTGTAGCTTCTACGTCAGCGGAAGCATTATGGGCTTCTGCAAATTCCTCACCGAATAATTTAAAATGTAATTCAGATAGATTTGGCCATTTATATTTACCCCCTCTCCCACCTGGAAGTGCACAATATTCAGTTGAACAATCTTTTGTATCAATTGCGGGAAATTTAGCTAATATATTTGGAATTGATTTTCTCAACAATTCACATCCAATAATACAGTTGTCAAAGCTAACGTTATGCCCAATAACAAATTTTGATTTTTCTACATCTAAAACAAATTCATTTAAAACAGTTGCAAGATCAATACCCTTTTTATTTGCTATTTCTGTAGAAATTCCATGTATTTTTTCTGCATTAAAAGGGATATCATAGCCTTCAGGTTTTATAATGTAATTTTTAACATCAATAAGATTACCTTCTTTATCATGCATCTGCCAAGCAATCTGAACACATCTTGGCCAATTATCAAAGTCAGTTAAAGGAGCTTTCCAATTTTGAGGTAAGCCAGTAGTTTCTGTGTCAAAAATAAGATACATTATAGTTTGTTGTATTATAATGTAAATTTAAGAAAAGAGAAAAATCATAACATGTCTTATGAAATGATTTTTTAAAATGTTAGTAAGTTTTACTAATTATAAAAAATTCTGTGATTTCATCCAGTCATCATTAAAAATCTTACCGATATATCTAGTACCATGATCATGGAAGATTACTACAACAACATCATTCTCAGAAAGATTGTCTTTCATTTGATTTAAACCAGCTACTGCACTTCCTGCGGAGTAACCAACCATAATTCCCTCTTCGCAACTAATTCTTCTTGCCATAATAGCACCATCCTTGTCAGTAACCTTTTCAAAATGATCAATAATTTTAAAATCAACATTTTCAGGTAGGATATCCTCACCTATCCCCTCAGTTATGTAAGAATAGATTTCCTTCTCATCAAATTCTCCAGTTTCGTGATATTTTTTAAAAACAGAACCATATGTATCGATTCCCCAAACCTTAATATTTGGATTCTTTTCTTTTAAGAATTTAGCAGTTCCAGAAATAGTTCCTCCAGTACCAACACCTACGACTAAGTGTGTTACCTTTCCTTTAGTTTGCTCCCATATTTCAGGCCCTGTGCTCTCATAATGTGCTTTAGCATTAGAGGGGTTATCATATTGATTTACATACCATGAATTAGGGATTTCTTCAGATAAAGCCTTAGAAACAGAGTAGTAAGATCTCGGATCTTCGGGTGCTACATCAGTTGGACAGATTCTCACTTGAGCTCCAACAGCTCTTAAAATATCCATTTTTTCTTTTGACTGCTTGTCTGCCATGACAAAAATACATTTATAACCTTTTTGAATAGCTGCAAGAGCTAATCCCATTCCTGTATTTCCAGAAGTACCTTCAATAATTGTGCCTCCTTTACATAATCTCCCATCATTCTCTGCGTCTTCAATCATTTTTAATGCCATCCTATCTTTAATCGAATGGCCAGGGTTAAAGGTTTCAACTTTAGCTAAGACTAAAGCATCTGTTTCTATAGTTCTATTTAACTTAACTAAAGGAGTATTTCCTATAGTTTCTAAAATATTTTTGTAGTATTTCATCTTTTCAAATTGGCAGGCAAAATTATTAAAAATTACTGGAATCTAATTGCTTTGACTGGAGAGATTCTACTTATAATCATTGAAGGTATAATTAAAATAAAATAACAAATAATAATAGCAGATATATTTAATATAAAAATCTGAGAGAAGTCAAAATAAACTGGAACAGTACTCATGTAATAAGTTTGAGGATCCAGACTAATAATAGAAAATTTCAACTGTAAAAAAACAAGTAATAGCGAAATACTATTGCCAATTATTAAACCTCTAATGGTTAAATGAACAGCAAGATAGACAAAGATTTTTCTAATACTCCAATTTGTTGCACCCATTGCTTTTAGTATACCAATTAATTTTGTTTTCTCAAGTATCAAAATTAAAAGTGCAGTAATCATGTTTATAACAGCAACTAAAAACATTAGTATTAGAATTACAATTACGTTCATATCTTGCAAATCAAGCCAATCAAATATTTGTGGTACTTTTTCTTTAATACTTTGAGCATTTAAATTATAAGGTATTGCTTCGTATACTTCATTTGTAATTTGATCTAACTGGCTAAAATCAGAGATAGATAATTCAAATCCTCCAACCTGATTTTCAGTCCAAGAATTTAAAGATTGAATATGCTTAATATCTCCAAGCACATATAATTCATCAAAATCAACCATTGCAGTACTGTAAACTCCTTTAACATTAAATTTTCTAACCCTTGTAGGCTCTTGCATAAAATACATAATAAGCTTATCTGAAACATTGAGCTTTAAACGGTTGGATATTTCTTCAGAAATTAAAACATCAGATGACTTAGAATTCAAATCTAATTTTATCGGCTCACCATCTATCAAATTATCATTAAAGAAACTCCAGTCATAATTATGTGAAACTCCTTTTAGAATTACTCCATGTATTTCTTGTTTTGTTTTAATTATCGCAGCTTTTGTTGCAAATGCATTTACACTTTCAATTCCTTTAATTTTTTTTAATGAATTTTTTAATTCTAAACTTGCGTTTAATGCTTCACTCTCATAAGAATTATTATTTGAAAAGTTAGATATTACAATATGAGATCCAAAACCAACAACTTTAGAAGAAATATCTTTTTTAAAACCATTTATAACAATTATAGAGATTAACATAACAGATACAGAAATTGCAACAGCAATAATTGCAATGTTTATAATTGGTTTTGTAAAAGAATTATTTTTTTTCTTTGAAGAAAAGAGTTTCTTTGCAATAAAGTATTCAACATTCATCTTAATGGCAAAAATAGAACAAATAATTATTATAGCTTTATTACTAATTGGATATAATAGTAATTCACAAGATCTTATACTTGGTTCAGAAAAAGTTAAAGATTATTATCCTTATATAAAGGAAAAGAGAGTTGCTATTGTTGGAAATCAGACATCAATTATTAATCAAACTCATCTAGTAGATAGCTTGATTTCATTAGAAATTGAAGTTGTAAAAGTATTTTCTCCCGAACACGGATTTAGAGGACAAGCAGATGCAGGAGAAAAGGTAAGTGATGGTATTGATTTAAAAACAGGAAAACCAATCATTTCTTTATATGGTGAAAAAGGTAGAAAGCCTACTGAAGAACAATTAAAGGATATTGATATTATTATATTTGATATTCAAGATGTTGGTGCAAGATTTTATACTTACATATCAACTTTACATTATGTAATGGAAGCATCCTCAGAATACAATATACCATTGATTGTTTTAGACAGACCTAATCCTAATGGGCATTATATTGATGGACCAGTAAGAAAGAAAGAATTTAAATCCTTTGTAGGTATGCACCCTGTTCCAATTGTTCATGGGATGACAATTGGTGAGTATGCTTTGATGATAAATGGAGAGAACTGGATAACTCCTAAGTGTAATTTAAGAATCATTAAAATGGAAAATTACAATCGGAAGGCATTTTATGACTTACCAGTTAAACCTTCTCCAAATTTACCGAATGCTGTTTCCATCAACCTATACCCTAGCTTATGTCTTTTTGAGGGAACAAATGTAAGTGTTGGCAGAGGAACAAAATATCCATTTCAACAGTTTGGGGCTCCTTATGTTAAAAGTAAATATAGTTTCATTCCCAAAAGCAATAGCGGAAGTAAAAACCCAAAACATAAAAACATCAAATGTTTTGGCAAAATTTTAAAAAACCAAAAAGAATATTTACAAGAAATAAAATTAGATTGGCTTATTGAAACTTATAAAAACTGTCCAGAGAAAGAAGTTTTTTTTAATAGTTTTTTTGATAAGCTATCAGGAAATGATACTTTAAGAAAACAAATCATAGATGGTTTTTCGGCAAGTGAAATCAAGAAATCTTGGACTAAAGACTTAGTTAAATTCAATAAAAAAAGAAAGAAATATCTACTTTATTAATTTGTCTTTCATCTTTTCAACAATATCATAAACGGCAGGACATACGCTGATGTTTTTTTCAGTAACACTTAATAATTGTGATTGTTTTTTCCTGTCAGTATGAGGAAATTCCTTGCAAGCCTTAGGACGAACTTCGTATATACCACAAAAATTATCTTTATTAAGAAATATACAAGGCAAATTTTGTAAAACATAATCGTTATCTTCATCTACACGCAAATATTTCTCTGTAAAAACAGAAGGTTTTAGCTTTAGATATTTTGAGATTCTCTGAATGTCTTTATTAGTAAATAAAGGGCCTGTAGTTTTACAACAGTTAGCACACATTAAACAATCTGTGTAATTGAAAACATCATCATGAAGATTATGAATAATATTATCTAAAGTTTTTGGTTTTACTTTTTTTAATGACCTAAAAAAGGATTGGTTTTTTTTTCTCTTTTGCTTAGACAGCTCCTTATGTTTGTCTAAATCCATTAAACAACTCTGCCAGGATATACTTTTAAGGCTTCCTTTAGAATTTGGACTGCTTTTTTTAAAGAGTCTTTATTTAAAACATAAGCAATTCTAACTTGATTAAATCCTGAGTTAATAGTTGAATAAAAACCAGCTGCAGGAGCAACCATAATAGTTTCTCCCTCAAAACTAAATTCTTCTAAAAGCCATTTTGCAAATTCATCAGCGTTATCAACAGGTAGTTGCGCTATAGCATAAAAGGCTCCTTTAGGTTTTGGACAAATAACTCCCTCAATACTATTTAAACCATTAACTAAGACATTTCTCCTACCAACATATTCTTTACTAACTTTATCGAAATAAGATTGGGGAGTACAAAGAGCAGCTTCTCCTGCTATTTGACCAAAAGTTGGAGGAGATAAACGAGCTTGAGCAAATTTTAGAGCAGTAGAAATTACATCCTTATTTTTTGATACAATACAACCAACCCTAATACCACACATGCTATATCTTTTGGATGTAGAATCTATTACTATAGCATGATTTTCAATACCACTTATGTTTAGTACAGAGTGATGTTTCTCACCATCGTATGCAAATTCTCTATATACTTCGTCTGCAATTAAGAAAAGATTATTCTTCACAACAATTTCTTTAAGTGATTCAAGTTCAGCTTTAGAATACAAATAACCAGTAGGATTTCCAGGATTACAAATAAGAATAGCTTTTGTTCTACTAGTAATTAATTTTTCAAACTCTTGTATAGATGGCAAAGCAAATCCATCATCAATATTAGTTGCTATTGGGACAACTTTAACGCCTGAAGAAATAGAAAAACCATTATAGTTGGCATAAAAAGGCTCAGGTATAATTATTTCATCACCATCATCTAAGCAAGAATTTAAAGCAAATAAAAGTGCCTCTGAACCTCCTGTTGTAATTAACAAATCAGAATGACTAACATTAATATCAATATTTTGATAATATTTTGAGAGTCCCTTCCTGTAACTTTCAAAACCTGCAGAGTGAGAATATTCAACTACACTATTGGAAAAACTAGAAATCGCATCTAATGCAATTTTGGGAGTATGAATATCAGGCTGACCAATATTTAGATGATAAACCCTTTTACCTGATTTTTTTGCATTCTCAGCAAATGGAACCAACTTTCTTATAGGTGATTCAGGCATTGCAATTCCTTTTTGTGAAATTTTTGGCATAATATAAATTTATAAAAAAACACCCTCTAAAGAGGGTGCTAAAGATGTTATATTTTTTTTTAAATATTTATTTTTTTTCTAATGGAGCTCCAGAATTCTTTTTTTGTAAAGTTTGTGTATCTTTTGGAGGTGGATTAACACTTCCCTTAATTGTTAAAATAACAGGCTTTCTATCAGCATTAGTAGTTAATGTTATTGTTTTTGTAAACTTACCTGTTCTTTTGGTATCATATTTAACACCGATCTCTCCAGATTCACCGGGAGCAATTGGATCTTTAGGCCATGTTGGAACTGTACATCCACAACTTCCCTTTGCTGTTTTAATTACTAATGGATCGGTACCGTTATTAGTAAAAACAAACTTTCTAGCTCCATCTGATTTGTTTTCAATAACTCCATAATCAACAACCTTAGATTCAAAGTCAATTGTAGCATTAACATCTTCAGATTTTTGAGTGTCGGATTGAGTCGTTTGTTGTTTTTGATTGCTATTAACAACTCTTTGAGCAAAAGCAGTATTTATAGCTGTAAAAATTACAAGTATCAAAAGTGTTTTCTTCATCATTAATTTATTTTTTGGGTTATTGTTTCTAAATAAGAACGGCAAATTTAATAAAATATTTTCTTTAAACAAATAAGATTTTTTCAGAATTGATAATAGGATTAGAATTTGTAATTTTACAAACTTTAAAAAGTACAAAAATGAGTATTTCGAAAACATATAATCCTTTAATCACGGAGGAAAAATGGTATCAACATTGGATGAAAAAGGAATATTTTCATGCTGTTCCAGACGAAAGAGAACCTTTTACGATTGTTATTCCCCCTCCTAATGTAACAGGTGTTTTACACATGGGACATATGCTTAATAATACAATTCAGGATATTATTATTCGAAGAGCAAGAATGAGAGGTTATAATGCATGTTGGGTCCCTGGAACTGATCATGCATCAATAGCAACTGAAGCTAAAGTAGTTAAAAAATTATCTGAATCAGGAATTAAAAAATCTGATCTTTCAAGAGAAGAGTTTCTAAAACACGCATTTGACTGGAAAGAAAAACATGGTGATTTAATTCTTAATCAATTACAGAAATTAGGAGCTTCATGTGATTGGCAAAGAACAAAATTCACGATGGATAAAGACATGAGTGATTCTGTCATTAAAGTTTTTGTGAATCTCTTTAATAAAGGACTTATTTATAGAGGTGTCAGAATGGTTAACTGGGATCCATCTGCAAAAACTGCATTATCAGATGAGGAAGTAATACACAAAGAAGTTGCTTCTAAATTATATTTTATAAAATACAATATTAAAGATTCTAAAGATAAGATAACTGTAGCTACAACTAGGCCTGAAACAATTTTAGGTGATGCAGCTATTTGTGTAAATCCAAATGACAAAAGATATATTAACCTTAATGGAAAAAAAGCTATCATTCCATTAATCAACAAAGAAATTCCAATAATTTTCGACGAATATGTAGAAATGGATTTTGGAACAGGAGCATTAAAAGTCACACCAGCTCATGATATTAATGATTATCAAATTGGAGATAAACATAATTTAGAAGTCATTGACATTTTAAATGATGATGGAACTTTAAATAAATATGCACAACTTTACATAGGTAAAGATAGATTTGATGTAAGAGATGAAATAGCTATTGATCTTGAAAAGAAAGGTTACTTAAGTAAAATAGAAGAACATCAAAACAAAGTAGGTTTTTCAGAAAGAACAAATACTATCATTGAACCAAAACTTTCAATGCAATGGTTTTGTAAAATGACTGACCTTGCAAAACCTGCTCTTGAACATGTAATGAATGATGATATTAAATTTCATCCTCCAAAATTCAAGAATACATATCGACACTGGATGGAAAATATCCAAGACTGGTGTGTATCACGTCAGTTGTGGTGGGGTCAACAGATTCCAGCTTTCTTTTATAATGGTAACAACTTTGTAGTTGCTGAAACTATTGAAGAAGCTTTAGTTTTAGCTAAGAAAGAGATTCCAGAACTTACAATTAATGATTTAAGGCAAGATGATGATGTTTTAGACACATGGTTTTCATCTTGGATTTGGCCAATATCAGTATTTGATGGAATTAATAATCCCCAAAACAAGGAAATAAACTATTTCTACCCAACAAATGATCTCGTTACAGGTCCAGATATCTTATTCTTTTGGGTAGCAAGAATGGTAATGGCAGGTTATGAATTTAAGAATGAGTTACCTTTCCAAAATGTATATCTCACTGGGCTGGTTAGAGATAAACAAGGCAGAAAGATGAGTAAATCGCTTGGAAACTCTCCAGATCCAATAGACTTAATCAAAAAATACGGCGCAGATGGTGTTAGAGTTGGAATGTTGTTATGTGCTCCTGCTGGAAATGATCTTCCATTTGATGAAACCCTATGCGAACAAGGACGTAACTTTAGTACTAAAATATGGAATGCGTTCAGATTAATTAAGGTTTGGGAAATATCAGATAAAGAGCAACCTGAAAGTGCAAAACAAGCTAATATCTGGTTTGACAATAAAATAAACAAGGTTATATCTCAAATTGAAACATCTTTTTCTAAATATAGAATCTCAGAGGCTCTAATGAGCATGTATAAACTAATATGGGATGATTTTTGCTCTTGGTATTTAGAGATTATTAAGCCTAAATATGGTGAGCCTATTGACAAGAAAACATATCTAGATTGCATTAATTATTTAGAAAAAATATTAAAACTTTTGCATCCATTTATGCCTTTCTTGACAGAAGAGATATGGCACTTAATTAGCAATAGAAAAGAAGGTGAAGATATCATTGTTTCATCTTGGCCAGATTCTAAAAATATTGATAAAAAAATACTTGAAGAATTTGGCACTGCTACTGAAATAATTGTTGGAATCAGAAATATTAGGAAAGAATACAATATTTCAACGAAAGAGCAATTAGAGCTAAAAACAATCAGCAACAATGGTGATAATAATAGAATGATTGATGTAATTATCAAGCTTGGAGGTCTTATTAGTTATGAAAAAATCACTAAAAAACCTTCAAACTCTTATTCATTTATGATAAAATCTAATGAGTTTTTCATTCCTATTAATGACAATATTGATCTCTTAAGTGAAATCACTAAATTAGAAAAAGATTTAGACTATAATAGTGGATTCCTTAAATCTGTTCAAAATAAACTCAATAATAAAAATTTCGTTAAAAATGCTCCAATTAATGTTGTAGAAAATGAGAAAAACAAGATGAAAGATGCAAAAGAAAAAATTCATATTCTTAAAAACAAAATTTTGTCATTTCAAGATGCACTAGAAAAGAAAAAAAAAAGTTAAATGTATGCTAATTATTAACTTTGATGGTAATTAAAAAAGTTTAGATGAATCAAGAAGAAAGATATATTCCAAAAAATAAAGTTCGAATCGTTACTGCCGCATCCCTATTTGATGGACATGATGCAGCAATAAACATAATGAGAAGAATTATTCAAGCAACTGGATGTGAAGTTATTCATCTGGGCCACGACAGAAGTGTTGAAGAAGTTGTTAATTGTGCGATTGAGGAAGATGCAAATGCAATAGCAATGACATCTTATCAAGGGGGTCACAATGAATATTTAAGATATATGTATGATTTATTAGTCGAAAAAGGATCAAGTCATATCAAAATTTTTGCTGGAGGTGGTGGAACGATCCTTCCTTCAGAAATTAAAGCATTAGAAAAATATGGAATAACAAGAATTTATCATCCAGATGATGGAAGAGAAATGGGATTACAAGGAATGATTAATGATCTTATTAAGAAATCTGATTTCTTAATCGGAGAAAAATTAAATGGTGATATTTCTGATATTAAAGATAAAAATATAAATGCTATTTCAAGAATGATATCTGCAGCTGAGAATTGTCCAAATGAACATTCTAAAAGCTTAAAAGAGATAAAGAGATTAGCATCTACATCAAAATCACCAGTATTAGGAATCACAGGTACTGGAGGGGCAGGAAAATCTTCTTTAGTAGATGAGTTAGTAAGACGATTTATCATTAACTTTCCTAAGAAAAATATTTCCATAATATCAGTTGATCCTTCGAAAAAGAAAACAGGAGGAGCCTTACTTGGAGACAGAATAAGAATGAACTCGATAAAATCAGATCAAGTTTATATGAGATCATTGGCAACTAGACAAGCAAATCTTGCCCTATCTGCACATGTAAATGATGCTATTGATATTTTAAAAGTTGCCGAATATGATTTAATTATATTAGAAACATCTGGAATAGGTCAATCAGATACTGAAATAGTTGAGCACTCTGACATATCACTTTATGTAATGACACCTGAATATGGTGCGGCAACTCAATTAGAAAAAATTGATATGCTCGACTTTGCTGACTTAATTTCAATTAATAAATTTGATAAGAAAGGAAATTTAGATGCTCTAAGAGATGTTAAAAAACAATATCAAAGAAATAACAACTTATTTAATAAAGATATAAATGAAATGCCTGTTTTTGGCACTATCGCATCTCAGTTTAATGACCCTGGAACAAATAATTTATTTAATGCCTTAATCAGTAAATTTTCTGACAAGAAGATCGGTAATCTAACAAACGATTTTAAAATATCAAAAGAACAAAGTGAAAAAATATTTGTTATCCCTCCAAATAGAGTTCGTTACTTATCTGAAATTGTAGAAAACAACAAAGAGTACGATAAATGGGTGAATGAACAAAAGGATATTGCTCAAAATCTGTATGCACTAAAGACAACATTAGAAATATTAGAAGAGAGTTCAGATGAGACAAAAGAAAATATTAAAAAAGAATATAATAGATTACTACTAGATTTCAATCCAAAAAACAAAATCTTAATTGAACAATGGGAGAATATTAAATCTAAATATCAAAAGGAGTTGTTTACATTTAAAGTACGAGAGAAAAACCTATCAATTGAAACACATTCAAAATCTCTTTCTGGCTCTCTAATTCCAAAAATTTCTTTACCAAAATATGAAGCTTGGGGAGATTTATTAAGATGGCAACTTCAGGAAAATGTCCCAGGAGAATTTCCGTACACAGCTGGACTCTTTCCATTCAAAAGAGAAGGAGAAGACCCTACTAGAATGTTTGCAGGTGAAGGAGGTCCTGAACGTACCAACAAAAGATTTCACTTAGTTAGCCTTGGGATGCCAGCAAAAAGACTATCAACTGCATTTGATTCAGTAACTTTATATGGAAATGATCCAGGAAAAAGACCAGATATATATGGAAAAATTGGTAACGCTGGAGTTTCTATTTGTTGTCTAGATGATTTAAAAAAATTATATTCAGGATTTGACTTAGCAGACAATATGACTTCAGTAAGCATGACAATAAATGGCCCTGCTCCAATGCTACTTGGATTTTTTATGAACGCTGCAATTGATCAAGAGTGTGAAAAATACATAACAAAAAATAACTTAGAAGAGAAAGTACAAACAAAAATTGATGAAATCTATAGAATAAAAAATGTAAATCGTCCGAAATATCAAGGAGAATTACCTGAAGGAAATAATGGATTAGGCTTATTTTTACTTGGAGTTTCTGGTGATCAAGTGCTAGATCAGGAAATTTATATTAAAATTAAAAATGAAACTCTGGCAAAAGTAAGAGGAACGGTTCAGGCAGATATCCTTAAAGAAGATCAAGCTCAGAACACATGTATTTTTTCTACTGAATTTGCTTTGAAAATGATGGGAGATGTTCAAGAATATTTTATAAAAAATAAAGTAAGAAATTTTTACTCTGTTTCGATCTCAGGTTATCATATTGCTGAAGCAGGAGCTAATCCTATTTCACAATTAGCATTTACTCTAGCGAATGGTTTTACATACTTAGAGTATTATTTAAGTAGAGGAATGAATATTGATGATTTTGGACCAAATCTATCTTTTTTCTTCAGTAATGGTGTTGACCCTGAATATGCAGTGATAGGAAGAGTAGCAAGAAGAATATGGTCAAAAGCTCTTAAACATAAGTATGGTGCAAATAAAAGAGCTCAAATGCTTAAATATCATATTCAAACTTCAGGTAGATCCTTGCACGCACAAGAAATAGATTTCAATGACATCAGAACAACATTGCAAGCACTATATGCTATATATGACAATTGCAACTCTCTTCATACTAATGCATATGATGAAGCAATTACGACTCCGACAGAAGAATCAGTTAGACGAGCGATGGCAATTCAACTAATTATTAATAAAGAATTAGGATTAAATAGAAATGAAAACCCTATACAAGGCGCATTCATTATTGAAGAATTAACAGATTTAGTTGAAGAAGCTGTTTTACAAGAATTTGATAGGATAACTGATAGAGGTGGTGTTTTAGGTGCTATGGAAACAATGTATCAAAGAAGTAAAATACAAGAAGAAAGTCTACACTATGAAACATTAAAACATACAGGAGAGTATCAAATAGTTGGTGTAAACACCTTCCTAAATAAAAAAGGATCTCCAACTATTATTCCAAATGAAGTAATTCGTGCTACTGAAGAAGAAAAGAAATATCAGATTTCAATGCTTAATGAATTACAAAAAGGTAATAATAATAAATCAAAAGAACAGATTAAGAAATTACAAAAAGTAGCTATTGAAAATAAAAACATATTCAATCAGCTAATGGAAGCAACAAAAACCTGTTCATTGGGAGAGATCACAGATGCTTTATTTAAAGTAGGTGGTCAATATAGAAGAAACATGTAAATAAAATATAATTATGAAAAAATTAATTGGGCTAATATTATTAATATCAACTACCATTTACGGTCAAAATACTGGAATATTTGAGAAGAAAAGCAATAATTTTTACAATAATATATTAATAGAAAATAATAGATATGAAGATTTTTCTAAAAAAGAGAAATTATCTTTTAATATGTCATTTAAAGATATCGACATTCCAAATAGTTTAGAAGAGTTTTCAATTATTGAAAATGAGGATCCCATTTCTCAAGGGAACACGGGAACATGCTGGTGCTTTTCAACAACATCTTTTTACGAAAGCGAAATACATAGGTTAACAGGAAAGAATATAAATTTATCTGAACTTTACCCAGTGTATTTTGAGTATATAGAAAAAGTAAAAGGCTTTATAAGAACAAGAGGCGAATCACATTTAGGAGAAGGATCAGAGACTAATGCAGTACAGAGGATGATGGCAAAATATGGCATAGTACCATATGAAGCATACGAAGGAAAACCAAGTGACCAACCATATTATAATCATTCAAAAATGTTTAATGAAATTAAAACATATTTGAATCATTGTAAAACAGTTAATTTTTGGAATGAAGATAGAATTATCGAAAACATTAAAACGATACTCAATCATTACATGGGAACACCTCCAGAAAAGTTTAAATATAAGAACAAATATTTTACTCCTAAATCTTTCTTGAAGCAAGTCACTAAGATAAATACTAATAGCTATGTAGATTTTATGAGTCTTATGGAAAAACCATATTGGAGTCAACAAGAATATATAGTTCCAGATAATTGGTGGAAATCTGATGTCTATTACAATATCCCACTAGAAAATTTTATGTTAATAATCAAACAAGCTGTAAAAAACGGTTTCTCCATTTCAATTGGAGGAGATGTTTCAGAAAGTGGTTACTCATCAAAGCATGATGTTGCTATGATACCATCTTACGATATTCCTTCAGATTTTATTGATGAAAATGCGCGACAGTTCCGATTTTCAAATGGCACTACAACAGATGATCATGCCATACATTTAATTGGTTATAAAATTGATAAAAATAGCAAATGGTGGTTTTTAATTAAAGACAGTGGGTCTGGATCAAGAAATGGAAGATTTCCTGGATACTATTTCTACCATGAAGATTATATAAAGCTTAAAATGATGACTTTTACAATTCATAAAGATGCTGTTATTGAAACTCTTAAAAAAATGAAAAATGACTAAAAAAATTATATTGATTTTATTTTTACCGCTAATTAGCTTTTCTCAAAATATTGATAAACTATTTCATGAAAGAGGTGAAATTAATTTTAGCTTTAAATACAACAACAAAATTCAACTAAATAAAATCTCTGATATTATTTCTATTGATCATAAAACTAATTCTCATACAGCATATGCATATGCTAATAAAAAAGAATTCAAAGACTTTTTAGAACTTGATATCGATTATGACATCATAAAACATAAACCTAGTAAATTAATACAATCTTCTAAAAGCAACTGGAATTACTATCCAACATATGATGAATATGTCGATTTAATGATGGCATTTACAGATTCTTTTCCAAGTTTATGTAAAACATATAGTCTAGGCACTCTAAATTCTGGAAGAGAGATTCTTTGTGTACAAATTTCAGATAATGTTGGTCAAAAAGAAGACGAGCCTTCATTCTTATATACATCATCAATGCATGGTGATGAATTGGCAGGATATATTCTTAGTTTAAGATTAATAGATTATCTGTTAAATCAATATGGAACAAATCAAGAAATAACTAATCTTGTTAATGAAATTGACATTTGGATAAATCCTTTAGCTAATCCAGATGGAGCATATTATGGAGGAAATCAAGATGTATGGTCTGCTACAAGATATAATGCAAATTTTATCGATTTGAACAGAAATTATCCAGATCCCCAAGATGGCCCACATCCTGATGGAAATCCTTATCAGCAAGAAACAAACATATTTTTAGGTCTTGCAGACAGTATTAACTTCACAATTTCAGCGAATATGCATGGTGGTGTCGAAGTATGCAATTATCCATGGGATACATGGAGTACATTAACAGCAGATGATAATTGGTGGCAATATGTCGCACAACAATACGCTGATTCATGTCAGTTGAATAGTTCAAATGGTTATTTTAATTATCTAAATGATGGCATAACAAATGGAAATGAATGGTATGAAGTTGACGGAGGTAGACAAGATTACATGAATTATTTTAGATATTGTCGAGAAATAACATTAGAATTATCAGATGATAAAACGCCAAACCCAAATGATCTAAATGACCTATGGGATGCAAATTTTCCTTCACTTTTAAATTATATGGAACAATCATTAAATGGACTAAGAGGAATTATAACAGACAGTATTAGCGGTTTACCTATTAAAGCAAGAATAGAAATCTTAGGTCATGACATTGATAGTTCTCATGTATATTCTAATTTACCTATTGGTAATTATCATAGGTTATTAATACAAGGAAATTACGATGTTACATTCAGTAAAAATGGATATCATTCTAAAATAGTAAATGCAACAGTTTTAAATAATCAAGCAACATCTATTGATGTAGAACTTGTTCCAATAAATATAAACCCGAATTCAGTTAATGAAGAGATATATACTCCCATAAACAAGAAAAAATTTGATTTATTAGGAAGAGATATTAGCTTAAAGAATAAAAAAACTATACAAAGACAAAAAATTGGAACAAGAGGAGATATAGTCATTGATTAGCAAACTCAATATAAATGAAAAATGATATAATCTTATATGATGGTAATTGTAGGTTTTGTTTAAATTGCATATCCTTTGTTAAAAAGAATATTCAAAACAATAAAATCTTATTTTATCCTCAAAAATCAAAAGAAGCCAATGATATTATGACTATTCTGTCAATCAAAAATATTGATTCCGTTATTTATATTTCAGATAAAGAAATATTTTTAAAATCAGAAGCACTTTTAAAAATTTCAAAAAAATTAAAATTTCCATATTACCTTTTGAATATCTTTAATTTTTTTCCAAAAATTCTATTAGATAACTTCTATAATTTCATTGCAAAAAGACGTTACTATTTTTATAAGAAAGAAAATTGTTGTAATGGGAATTAATGTATTTGGTGAAAAAATAATCACTTGTAGCAATTATCCATTAACAGGTTTTTTTAGAGATGGATGCTGTAATACAGATAAAAATGATCTAGGACTACATACAGTTTGTGTTATCATTACAAATAAATTTTTATCTTTTTCTAAAAATTTAGGTAATGATCTTTCTACACCAAATAGAGATTATAATTTTCCAGGACTTAAAGAGGGTGATAAGTGGTGCCTTTGTGCAAAACGATGGCAACAAGCACTTAGTCATAATTGTGCTCCTAAAGTGATTCTAGAAGCAACCCATGAAAAAACTCTTGAGATACTATCAATGAAAGATCTATTGGAATATGCATACACAAAGTAAATCATTTGACATAGTAATTCTTACAGATTCTAGATATGTTGATCCTAAAGAAAGTAATTGGTATATTGATCAAGTAATATTAGAAGATAAATTACTTCAAGAAGAACTTGAGAAAAAAAATCTTAGAGTTTGTAAAAAAAATTGGGCAGATAATGAATTTAACTGGTGTACAACAAAATATGTGATTTTTCGTACTACTTGGGATTACTTTGAAAGGTTTGATGAGTTTTTTCTTTGGATTGAAATGACAAAAGAGAAAACCATATTTATTAACTCACTTGAAATCATTAAATGGAATATTGATAAACATTATCTCAAATTCTTACAAAAGAAAGGCATAAATATTGCCCCTACTACTTTTATTGAAAAAAATGATTGCAAAAGTTTATCAAAACTTTTTCTAAAAAGTAAGTGGGAAAAAGCAGTTTTAAAACCAGCTATTTCTGGAGCAGCAAGAAATACTTACTGCATTACTAAGCAAAATTATACTGATTTAGAGGATATCTTTAATAAATTAATAACCAAAGAATCAATGCTTTTACAAGAATATCTTAGTGATATTACTTTAAATGGTGAAATATCTTTAATTATGATAGGTGGAGAATATACTCATGCAGTTAGAAAAACTGCTAAAAAGGGTGACTTTCGAGTACAAGATGACCATGGAGGTAAAGTAAATAAATACAATGCAAAAGAAAGTGAAATTAAATTTGCCAATAAATGCTTAGAAGCTTGCCCTTACAAGACTACATATGCTAGAGTAGATATTATATATGATAATAATAATGAACCTTCATTAAGCGAATTAGAGCTGATTGAACCAGAACTTTGGTTTAGAAACAATAAAAATTCTGCAAAACTATTAGCAAATAAAATTAAACTATTAGTTGAAACAAATTAAATAATCTGAATTAATTATTTAACAGACAATAAATATATGTCAAATTCAATTTCATCCAAGATAGCTCTATCACCCAAATTATCAAAAAACGAACCTGAACCATATTTAATATCCCACTTTGTTCTGTCTATTTTCATATTAGCTGTTGCTAAAAAATTCTTTCCATTTACATTAACATCAGCTTGAAATGTTATCGGTTTTGTTATACCTTTAATAGTCAAATCTGCTATAATTTTATAAGTATTACCTGAACCTTTAACAGCTCTAATTATTTTTACATATGCTAGAGGATATTCTTCAACATTAAAAAAATCCTCGTTCTTTAAATGCTTAACAATTTTTTTACCTCCTTTGTTTGGCTCTAAATCAGTACAAACAATAGAATTCATATCAATACTAAACTCACCTCCAACTAAAGTGCCATGATCAATTGCTAGTGTTCCTTTCTGAATACTTACATTTCCTTCATGAGAGGAGGCTATTTTTGAACCAATCCATTTTATAGTTGAACTTTCAGAGCTAACTCTAACATTGTCAATATGAAGATTTGTAGCAAAAGATATAGTAGTTACAATACTTAATGCTATTGAAAATAATATTTTTTTCATAAATTTTTAATTTTAATTTAATACAAAAATACATATTTTTACATCATAAACAATTTTATGATTACTACAAAGAGATTTAACTTTAGCGATAAAGAAAATATGCAAATTGCGCATAGAATAAGACATAAAGTTTTTGTAATTGGTCAAAATTGTCCAGCTGAATTAGAGTGGGAATTTGAAGAGGAATCTACACACTTTTTAGTTCTTAAAGATGATAATGCAATTGCAACCGCTAGATATAGAAAGACAAGTAATGGATATAAGCTAGAACGTTTTGCTGTTTTGGATAAATATCAAGGCAGAGGTTATGGACATATTATTCTTAATCGAATCTTAGATGACTTAATAAACACTAAAGAAAAAATTTACCTACATGCTCAGTCTCAAGTAATATCATTTTATGAAAAAATGGGATTTTCGAAATATGGAGATGAATTTGTCGAAGCAGGTATTAAGCACTACAAAATGTACTTAAAATCTAATTAATTTTTGTAATCCAATTATGAGAATCAAAATCTTCTCCCTTTTGAATTGACTGCAATTTACTTTTTAATCTTGAAGAAATCGAATCATTATTATTTGTAAAACTCATCTTGTCACTTCTAAAAGTTATTGATCTAATTGGACTAATTCCAACAGCTGTTCCTGAACCAAAAACTTCTGTAAGTTTATTGTCATTATAGGCCTCAAATAGTTCTTTTACAGATATCTTTTTCTCTTGAACATCAATTCCCATATCTTTTGCTAAGGCAATAACACTCTTTCTTGTGATTCCATCTAATATACTATCAGACAATTGTGGAGTGACTAACTTATCACCAATACGGAACCATATATTCATGGTACCACATTCTTCTATATATTTATGTTCAATAGAATCTGTCCAGACTACTTGTTGAAATCCCTTTTTGTTTGCCTGTCGTGTGGGATAAAATGAAGCAGCATAGTTACCAGCAGCCTTAGCAAATCCTACACCGCCTTGCGGTGCTCTAGTATACTTTTCTTCAACTAAAAGGTTAATATCTCCTGAATAGTATCTAGTGGAAGGAGAAGTTATAATAATAAATGTAAATTCTTGCGCAGTAGAAGCTTTAACACCATCTTCGGATGCATAAACAAAAGGTCTGATATATAAAGAAAATCCATCATCTTTCTTACACCATTCATTATCAAGTGATATTAACTTCTCTAAGCCATTCATAAATATATCTTTAGGAATTTGAGGTATAGACAGACGAATAGCAGATTTATTTAATCTTATAAAATTATCATCTTTTCTAAAAAGTAAAAGTTCATTATTAGAATTTTTAAAAGCCTTCATTCCTTCAAATATTGATTGACCATAATGCAAAACTTTTGCGCCAGGATTCATCTCAATAGGTCCATATGGAATAATTTTTGGTTCAACCCACTTTCCATCTTTATACTTACAAATAAACATATGATCAGAAAAAACAGTTCCAAAAGGCAAATTAGAAAAATTAACTTCTTTTAATCTTGATTTATTTGTTTTTATTATCTGCATAAATTAAATATGAATCAAAAAATAGGTTGAATTGAAAAACTTTGCAAAAATAATTAAATTTATTAGAGATTTTTTATATCTTCTATTTTTCTTCTAATCATTAGATGTAAAAAGTAAATCAAATTATATTTGTAAAAAATATCTAATTGAATAAAATAGTAATTACAAACGATGGATCGCACAGTATCTTTAATGATAAGATAAATGAATGTTATCATTCAAAACATGGTGCAATAGTTGAAGCTGAACATGTTTTTATTAGAAATGGCTTTTCAAGAAGTATAAAAAAAAATCTTTCCATTCTTGAGATTGGCATGGGGACAGGACTAAATGCTCTACTCACTAAACAAAAAGCAAATATTAAAAAAGTAAAAGTTAGTTATCATGCAATTGAGCTGTATCCTATTAAAAAAAATGTCATTTCTAAACTAAACTTTACAGATTTGATAGGAATGCATCAACAAGAGTTATTAGATATCCACATTTGTGATTGGGGTAAACACAATATAATTGATAAATATTTCAATCTTAGAAAAGATTGTATTGATTTAGAAAGTTTTACTTCGAACACAAAATTTGATATCATTTACTTTGATGCTTTTTCTCCTGAAAAGCAACCTGAACTTTGGAGTGAGAAAATATTTAGAAAAATGTTTGATTTTTTAAAAGCTGATGGTTTCCTTGTCACTTACTGTGCAAAAGGTATAGTAAAAAGGTCAATGAAAAAAGTAGGTTTTGACATCGAAGTTCTAGACGGTCCACCCGGAAAGAGACAAATGACAAAAGCAAATAAAACTAGTTAAATATAGCTTCCAATACTAATTTAAATCCTCTGTATGCACAATAGAAAACCAGTGGAAGAAGTAAAAGACCTAATATTAAAATTGTATAGTCATCTTGTTTATTTACATTATTAAAGCCAATAAATATAGAAAAAGCAGATATCATAATACTCATTGAAAAACCTGATAGCCAAATTCCGCCTTTAATTAACTTATCTTTATCCATTATAATTTATTACTGCATCTCTCACAGAACCATGCTTTTTCAATAGTAAACAAGCAGTATCATAATCAACACCTACTTCATGCATTAACATCTCGACACCTCTATTTATTAATTTCTTATTTGACAACTGCATATCAATCATCTTATTACCCTTTACTCTGCCAAGCAATATCATTACAGAAGTTGAAATCATATTTAATATCATTTTCTGTGCAGTTCCAGATTTCATTCTTGTACTTCCTGTAACAAATTCTGGACCAACAATAACTTCAATTGGATAATCTGACACTTCTGCTACAGTTGAATTAACGTTACAAACTATACAAGATGTAGTAATATTTTCAGTTTGACATTTTTTTAATGCACCTATAACGTATGGCGTTGAACCTGAAGCAGCTATTCCTATTACAATATCATTTGAGTTAATCCTATATTCTTGCAAGTCTTTCCATCCTAAATCAAAATCATCTTCTGCAAATTCAACGGCCTTACGAATAGCCTTATCTCCTCCAGCCATTATTCCTATAACCATATTGTGATTAACTCCAAAAGTAGGAGGACATTCTGAAGCATCAATTATTCCAAGTCTTCCAGATGTACCTGCACCAATGTAAAATAAACGTCCACCCAACTTCATATTTTCAACTATTACTTTAACAAGTTTTTGAATTTGAGGAATTTGCTTATTTACAGAATTAGCGACAGTTTTATCTTCAAGATTTATATTGGATAATAAGTCTGATAGACTCATTTTTTCCAATTCATCATAATTAGAATCAGATTCTGTAATTCTTTTCATCTAGTAAAGAGATGGAAATTTTGATGGATTAAATTCATGCATCATTGAATAAACTTTTTCAAATATATCTTCTGCTGATGGTTTAGTGAAATAATCTCCATCCTTTCCATATGGAGGTCTATGTTCCTTTGCAGCTAAAGTTTGAGGCTCTGAATCTAAAAAATTATATGCATTTTGCTCTTCAACGATTTTTTGCATTATGTAAGCTGATGCTCCACCTGGAACATCTTCATCAATTACTAATAATCTATTTGTTTTCTTAACACTTTTAGCAATATCATGTGATAAATCAAAAGGAACAAGCGTCTGAGTATCTATTACCTCACATGAAATTCCAGCATTTTCTAATTTATTTGCTGCATCCATAACTACTCGCCATGTACTTCCATATGTTACTAATGTAATATCACTTCCATTTTTAGTAGTTTCAACTTTTCCAAGAGGCACTCTAAATTCACCAATATTATTTGGCAATTTCTCTTTAATTCGATAACCATTAAGACATTCGATAACCATAGCTGGATCGTTTGATTGCATTAATGTGTTATAAAATCCGGCAGCTCTAGTCATATCTCTTGGTACACACAAATACATTCCTCTAGTTCCGTTTAATATCATACCCATTGGAGAGCCTGAATGCCATATCCCTTCTAATCTGTGACCTCTAGTTCTAATAATTAAAGGTGTTAACTGTCCCCCATGAGTCCTGTAGAATAAAGATGATATATCATCAACCATTGGTTGAAAACCATAGATAACATAATCTAAATATTGCATTTCTGCAATTGGTTTTAAACCTCTTAAAGATAATCCAATTCCTTGACCAATAATTGTAGCCTCTCTAATTCCTGTGTCAGAAACTCTGATATCACCAAATTTATCTTGTAAACCCTCACATCCTTGATTTACACCACCAATCTTTCCAACATCTTCACCAAAAATCATTGCTTCTGGAATTGTATCAAACATATGATGAAAATTATCTCTTAAAATAATTCTAGCATCAACAAGCTCAGCATTTTGGTCGTACTCAGGTTTTACTTCATCAACTTTAAGGGCAGAAGTACTGGTTTCATTGTATAGCTTAGTATTGTATCTGTTGTGATTTTCAGAATTAATTCTATTTATAAACCTTCTTAAGTTATGTTTTTCAGAAGAATCTACTGTAGCTAACATAGCTAATAAATTTCTTGCTTTACTTAAAAAATCTCTTCTAAATATCCCAAACATTGCAGTTTGATTTAGTTCAGTAATCCATTCAGCAATTTCTTTGATATCGTGTTGAGCAGCTATTGAATTGAAAATACCTTGTAATTCTTTCCATTCTTCCTTAATTGGAGCTTGGTACTCTAACCAAGCTTCTCTCTTTTGAGTCTTGACTGAGCTGATGGAGTCTTTATCTATTTGTTCTAATTCATTTAAGCTAGCAATACCAGTTTCAACAATCCATTCTTTGAATTTTTTGATACAATCAAAATCAATTTCAAATTGTAATCTATCTTTGTCTTTATATCTCTCATGAGAACCAGAAGTAGAATGTCCGGTTGGCTGAGTCATCTCAACTACATGAATAATTGATGGAATATGACTCTCTCTAGCTAATTTTTCTGCAGTTTCGTATGCATTAACTAAAGATGGGTAATCCCAACCATTAACTTTAACAATCTCAAAACCCTTTCCTTTATCATTATTTTGAAATCCAGATAGAACTTCAGATACATCAGATTTAGTCATTTGAACATCATTAGCGACAGAAATACCATAACCATCATCCCAAATAGATATTATTGCTGGTACTTGTAGTACTCCTATTGCATTTACAGCTTCCCAAAAATGACCCTCAGCACAAGAAGAATTACCAATTGTTGCAAAAGCAATTTCACTACCTTTATTAGTGAAACCTGTATTCTTATTTGCTAATTCAGGTATTTGCCTGTACACTTGTGAAGCTTGAGCTAGTCCAACTAATCTAGGGAACTGAGATGCTAAACATGCCATATCAGAAGTTGAATTTTTTTGTTCCATTAAATTTCTCCAACTACCATCATCATTTAAAAATCTAGTTCCAAAATGATTCATCATTTGCCTAGAACCTGAACTTGGCTCTCTATCTAGCTCAGGATCACCGTATAATGCTGAAAACATTTGTTTTGGTGAATATTGACCAATTGCAGTCATTAAAGCTTGATCTCTATAATAGCCCGCACGAAAATCGCCATCTTTAAAAACTTTAGATAAAGCTATCTGTGCTAATTCTTTACCATCACCAAAAATACCGAAGCTACCTTTACCAGATAAGACATCTCTTCTTCCTTGTGCTCCGCTTTCTCTAACTTCCGAAGCTAATTTATAATCAGATAATATTGTTTCTTTAAATTGATCTTTAGAAATTTTATTTTTATTTTTTTTCGATGCTGTGCTCATTCTTTAATTTTTAAAATCCGGAATGCAAAATTAGTTAATTTTTATGATTTTCAATAATTGAAAAATAAAAAAAACATTTTTCTGTAATTTTAGCAATAAATTTACAAAAGATTTCTATTTTTGCTGCCCCTCAATAATGAGGATTAATCACAGAGATGGTTTAACCAAATTAAAAAAAATGGCAACAAGAATAAGATTATCAAGACACGGTAGAAGAAAACAAGCTTTTTACCACATAGTTGTAGCTGACACTAAAGCTCCAAGAGACGGAAGGTTTATTGAAAAGTTAGGGATATACAATCCTAACACTAACCCTGCTACTGTAGATATTAATTTTGACAGTGCAGTAAACTGGCTTTTAAAAGGAGCACAACCATCAGATACTGCCAGAGCAATCTTATCATATAAAGGTATAATGATGAAAAAACATCTTATGGTTGGTGTTTCTAAAGGAGCCTTTAACGAAGAAGAAGCCGAAAAAAGATTTGCTGCATGGATGGAAAATAAAGAAGGTCAGGTAGCAAGTAAAAAAGATACAATCGCAAAAGAGATACTAGCAAAAGAAAAAGCATCACTTGCAGCTGAAAAAGCTAAAAATGATGAGAGAGCTGCAAACATAGCGCTACAGAAATCTGAATTAATTGCTGAAGAAGCTCCTGCTAAAGAAGAAGCTACTGCTAAGGAAGAAGCTCCTGCTAAAGAAGAAGCTCCTGCTAAAGAAGAAGCTCCTGCTACTAAGGACAAAAAATAA
>Ga0209374_1000884_pt1 | contig 31416 bp, 31 predicted proteins | sample SaaInlLV_DNA_10m_FD_184683 | JGI IMG/M metagenome (GOLD analysis project Ga0209374, IMG submission 184683) | Marine microbial communities from expanding oxygen minimum zones in the Saanich Inlet - SI075_LV_DNA_10m (SPAdes) (version 2) | ecosystem: Environmental > Aquatic > Marine > Unclassified ... | reverse complement strand
TGTTGTGTTTTGCGGACTGAAACCTTTTAAGCGGATGAGGTTTACCCGTGGCGGTCCTCTTTCTTCGTAGAGGAGTGAGGATGAAATGTTTAGCCTGAAAGGAAGTCCGCTACCAAATCAAATTTATAATTAATAAAACCCAATTCTTATTGGATTATGAAGAAATATTTTAATTAATCATATTAAGATTCACTTTCGAAAATATCTTTACGAACCTTAATAATTGACTGCATCCTCTCATTTATTTCAGCTTTATTTTTTTTCACAATTTCTAGATTAGCGTCTGATATTTCTAAGAGTTCTTTGATCATATCTTCATTTTCAGCACAACTCACTAGTAACTTTTCCGCGGCAATTTTATTTTCAACAATAGTCATTTCGTTTTTTTCTGATGTTGCAGTTTCTAAAGTCACCGACATCTCCAACATAGCTTCATTAACGCCAATTTGCTTTTCGTTGAATGTGATAATCTCTTCGTTAGTTTCCATAATATCATCGTTAATTGCTATCAGCTGCGCATTAATAGCTGCCATTTTTTCATTAATTTTTAGAGCAGTAGTATTCAAATCAGACCGATGTCTTAGATAATCCAACTTGGTTTTGTTTACTTGTGCGTCCAAGTAATTTTTCTGCAACCCATCAATGGCAGTGATGTTGCTGAGAACTTCAATTTTATTAGCATAAATTTCGTCAGTATTTGTATTAGCAAGCTGCCGATTGCCCACGAACGCTGCCGCGTAATTGCTTATTATCATCAGCCTAATCTCCTCAATCAAGGATCGTGATTGATGAATTAGGGCTGTATTGGCCAGAACCTGAGATTTGGCGTGAAAAATAGTCATTTCATTTTTCGTATCCATGGAATTTCGTTTTGCATCCATAACAGGCATTTTATTAACTTTCCTTCAAACACTGCATTGCATCTTAAACTCGGATAACTGGCAGGCCGCAAATTGTTAGTTAGAATTAAAACCGAGGTCTGTTATAGGCGGTTTTCCCAACCTCATTTTCAAATCATAAAACCCCTTTTTGTATATCGCTGGCTGAAGTTTATATCAACAGATTTTTCGGAACCTGGGTAGCAAAGCGGATCAACTGATGTAAAAATTTGATCAATTAAATAATCGTTTATATGAAAATGTTATTTGGGATTTCTCAGCATTCTACAAATAAATCTCGCCACTTTTATATGGTCGTTTGGCGATCGATAAAGCGGGTCAACCAATTTTAAAGTACCGATAGATTTTCCTGCCTAGCCGAGAAATTTTTATGACCTATCTCTATCAGCGCTTCTTTTACTAATTTGCAGCTTCGATATACAAACACGGCTTTTTCAAAAAACATTGTGATCCACTAAGGCATACGGCTGTACGGTTTGTTTATTTTGTGCTTGGATCACTATATCTTGTACAGTGCCCGCCTGTATGGTATAAATCAAGTACTCCCGGGCGCCCGTAGCCGCAGTTTCTCCAGTTTTACTTATAGCGGTTGCGGGTGTTTATTTCGGCGCTACAAGTTTTCGCAACATTTTGGTTTGTAATTGTAATCTATACCGAGAACTACGTGTCGTTTCCGCCGAAACCATTCAGATTATGTTTAGGTGAAAAAGAAAGATCTTCGCTGATAACTGGGTTTCACGATGCTTTTAAACCTTCTGAAACTTAGTTTGATCTGCAGGCCGTGTTCACTTTGGTCTCTTTTTTGATTTGTTTATAGTTCAACTGTTCCATTTTTGAGGGTGTCACTGAAGATGGGATTTTCACCTTTGGGTGCACCAAACTATGCCTGACAACTTATGGTAAATCTATGGATTTCTTGCCAGTAATCTTTTTACATTTACATGCATCGTATTTTGGCAGGGCTGCATAGGGTGGTCAAATATGCAGTTGATCTTTTGCCAAATCTTGTGTTTGAGAAATTGGATTATGCGGCGATCCGGTCTGGGTCTGTGGTGCCAATTCCATCTTTTGCTGGCGGGCTTCAGGATACACTTCGTCGCACGCGGCCCAGATCCCCATGGCACCTTCCCCGATGACCTGTTTTGGTGCGTTCATGCCACGGCTTTTGAGGTTGAGCAAAACCTCTCGCCAGTTTTGCGGAGACCCGCGCACCCCGTCTTCGATTGCCGGCAAGCGCTTTTGACCACGGGCCGTGACGCCAACAATCACAATCGCGCAAAGCTTGTCATTCTCGCCCCGAAGGCCGCTGTGAACACCGTCAGCCCAGATCTAGATTATTGGTTTATCGTCCAGATCTGCGTCTCTCCAGCCGTCGTATTAGTTGGCCCAATCGCGCCTACGGCGTGAGACCGTATTCGCTGATCAGCCAGCGGCATCGGGACCAAGAAGAACCTTGAGGGCCGCGCCCATCTCGCCACTGGAAATCCCCTTTAGATTCAGCCAGGGCAAAGCGGCGTCCAAGGTCTTGGTGTGGCGCACGTAGGGTGGCACTAAGGCAGATCGGAATGTCACCGGTGTGCCATCCATGGAGCGCACCTTCGGAATGTGTGCGCTCACAGGGCCAATACCTGTTTGGAATGGGCGGGCCGGATGATGCCCATTGCGCACGAAAGCCGCGTGACCTGCCTCAGTGCGCACATCGGTAGATTGAGCCAGATAACCGGCAAGCTCAGCTTCAACTGGTGTTGCGATCAATTGCTGCGCCCCCGTTCACAGCAAATCCGTCAGCGCGTCCGTGATCCCGTCTCGACGCGCAAAATCAGCAATGTCAGTCGTTTCCATTGTGGTGTATCCCCTTCGGTTGCCTTGCTGTCTTTCAACAACAAATCAACCAGATATGCCGCCAACCTTCAAACTCCCCAAACACCAGATTCAGTCATAGCTCATCCCCGCTCTTTGGTGTTCTGTTGATGGCGAAAGTGGTCAGGTCGACAGGGTGAGCATCTCTAGCTATTTTTGCGGAGGTATGAGGATAAAAGGACTACTGACAAAGCGTTTTAAGGCCAAGTGATTGTAAAATTTACCGCACGCAGTAATTCATAAGATGGCCTTAAAATACATTTTCAGAGTTTTTGGCTGTGGGAGGGTGAAGAACTGGATATCCGGCCTTCGGAAAACATAGCGCGTCCGCCGCTCACGGGATGATCCTAACCGCGTGTCCTGATGTTTCAGGGTATTAAGGAGTGATAGACGTGTTGATTTTGTGGTTTTAGCAACCTTCTGGTGAGACCTCTGGTGGTATTTTGCCGTACATGGCCGCTAAATGGCACTTTGCAAAGCCACTCTGAAAGTGGCTGAAGAGAGCGGCGATTTCTGTTGTGAACGGTGATGACCATCAATGTTAACTTTTTTGACGCTTTTCAGAGATGGAAATCACTAAGCCTTGTTCAATCTGGTCTGAAAGCGGCGCCCCAAGGAAATCGACCAACCTTTAGGGTTTTGATTGGTCTTAGGCTTGCCACGTTGATGATCGTCACGTCACCAGAGATTCCATTGGTTGAATAAATGTGACGTTCATTCTCATCGAAGGCTAGATGCCAAACCCGGCGTCCCACCAAGACAAAATCTAAAACCTCATAGGTCCGGGCGTCTATCACGGCCACATGGTTTGCGGGACCCAGCGCGATAAAGCCTTTACTGCCATCTGCTGTCAGTCGAATGCCTACGGGCTGTATTAAGTCTTTACTGACACCCGGGATTTTAAGATGAAAAATGTGTTCGATTTGCTGCGTTGCCACATTCAAGATTGTAATCGCGCCGCCGATCTCGGAACTGACCCAAAGCTTTGAACCATCCGTATTGAACTCTCCATGCCGAGGTCGTTGACCAACCAGTGTGTTGGCAAAGAGCCGCTGTGCCTCGGTGTCAATCCAATGGACCATATTGGTGGTCTCAGAGGTTACTATTGCAATTTTGCCGTCTGGCGAAACAGCCATACCTTCCGGTTCGATTCCCACATTGATCTCGGCCAATACTTCGTCGCTAGTTACATCCAGCACTGTGGCCATAGCGTCTTCTTCGTTGGCAATGTAGAGATAGCGATTGTTCGGATGCAACGCGAATTGTTCAGGGTCCTCGCCGCTGGGCATACTGCGGATAACCACGCCGGTCTCAGGATCCAACACATCGATTCGGTCATCATCCGAAGCGCACACATAAAGTTCCGAAAAGTCTTTTGCAAAAATGATTCCGCGTGGCCGCAAGCCAACATTATAGGATGCCTTCAGTTCTTGGGTTTTGGTATCGATAACGCTGACGGTGTGATCTTTTTCATTGGTGATCCACATTTCACCGGCCCCTGCGGGCCCTGCAGACAGTGCCAGCCAAATACATATCCTCCAAACCGTCGATGCCGCCACTGTCGTTCCCTTCTGCTGGGGCAGACTATGGTGTCAAATCTTGCCCCAAATGGCTGATTTTATCCTTGATATAGTTTCATGCCTATACAACTTTGGTCGTAGAGCTGCTGGGATAGGCTTGATTGGTTCCGCTATATCCAGTCCGGATTTGATATGTGCAATGCCACGCAGATTGGCGCATATTTCACATATCATCAGCTTTATGATAGAGTGTGAACGCGACAACGCTATGCCCTTTATGGGTCCGACAAGAACGTCAATCCTCGCTCACCTGATATATTGTGATGCCCTATTCTTTGTCTTGAATTATAACGGTCTGTTTAACCTAGGAAAGTACGTTGCAGTAGATCAATTTTGTCGCCTGTCTTCGCTTTGTAGTCTTTATTCTGCAAGCGTTCGACTACTTACGATAAAGCGCCCGTTCAACTTATGAAATGGGCTAGTGAATTCAGATGATCTTACTAATTTTTTAAATCAGGTCTCAGGATTTTTGTCTCATACGGCGTATTATTGTTTAGTCTGGTCTGTTCTATTCCTGCACGACATACCCTTGCATGCACCGCATACTTGACCCGCTACTTTGCCACAATTTTCCACGGCTTATGACTAAAATTACAGTATTTAGAGCTCAAAATGAATCGGTAATACGAACGCGTTGATCAAAAATTTCAGTCAGCCATTCGATATCTGCGGTTTGAGAAATATTCCAGCCTTTTGGCGCTAAAAGGTTAGGATTAGACCTCATTGAAAACGCAAATGTCCTAAATGACTTCAGCACATCATCTATGGACACCTCTTTTTTTTGTGCCGCCAAGGCTGATTTGAATAGTCCTTTTATTTTGCGTTTTCCGCCGGTTTCATCAAAATTTACAATGTTGAAGATGTAAGCAGAGTTAATTAACATGGCACCGTCCCCATCCACCGATGCTAAAAACTGCATCATCTCCTCGGTGATTGCCATTAGTTTATCGCCTGAGGTATCGTCATACGATTCCGACAGGCCCTTTGAGAATTTATTTGTATATGCCTGAAGTGGCAAATCACCAATCACATATTTATGTGTGATGACACCACAGGTCGCACCTAAAACCCAGTCGGGGGCGAATCCCATTCTTTTACTCCAATCTGGAACCTATGTCTTTTTTGAACTTGCCTCCTTCACATTGGCTCTTAAAAGATCGTCTTTCCCAATAAGAGTTAGAAATTCATAATCGGCAATGACATCCATAACCCGATTGCTATTAACAACGGGCACACACGGTAAGTTATTTTTTACCATCTTATCATGGACTTTTTCTACATCATCGGTGGAGGTGCAATAAAAAGCGGTGGGCACCAACCTGCCAATCAACTCTCGCAACTTCCGGTTTTCCTCGAGCACTTCTGACAGTTTTCCTTCCGCAACCTCGAGCGTTTGGACGATCCCTCCAAAGGTATCGCCATCGAAAACTGGCATATTTCGGAAATTTCCGTCGATCATCTTTATAAGGACATCCTTGCAGTGAGCTTCAGGATCTGTAGTCACCGGATTAGAGGTCATGATCGTTTCAACGGGCTGCAAAAGGATATCGCTACCATTCTTTTCCAGAGAAACGATGATGTCTTTTTCTGTGACGATGCCGACCATCACATCATTATTATCCATTACGGCCATAGCACTATTGTCTCTGGTAGCAATAAGAGAAAGTGTGTCTTTGATTGTGGTGCTCAGAGACACAGATGATTTTTCAGCAGTGTCTTCCATAACGTGCCGAACTCTGGATATTTTATTGTTTATAATTTGAGACACATGCATCGAAAAATCTCCTTGAATTGCGTCATAAACTCCGCCCACTTGAGGTTAGTAGTACTTACTCGTGTTTTTTTTGCAAATAGAAACATGGTATTTAAATGCATACAATACTATGACTTCGGCTTGCTCGTCGGTTCGCCTACTTTTTGGATTTACTTTCATTGCTTCTCATGGTTAGGGGCCTATTACAATCAAGTGATAAGCTGGGTGGATGAGATACACTATAGTTTTAATATTCTAATGTTTGATATTGTCCACAAAATTATGGATGATTGAATTACATCAATTCGAAAGTTTACAGGGCCATTTTCGGCGGCCACATCTTCGCCGGGTATCAGAGCCTTTAGCTTCGATAGACACCCGTGTCGAACATTTACAAGACACAATGAAATTGGTTTTTGCCGACGGACTCAATCTCGCGAAAGGCCATTATGGCGCGCGATACAGAGTTTGGATTTTGGTTATTTTTGGCGGCGTCCCAAAAGAGCAGTTTCTTATTTACAGAACGGGGCCTAGTAACCGTTGGTGAACAGCAGACTGTGCCCCTGTAGTTACAAAAACTATGCAGGGGCACAAATCCGGGATTAACCGATTATGGTGTTAAAGGTTGGACTGGGCCGCATGACGGATGCCGTTTTCGCGGGGTCGGTGTGATAGTAGCCGCCCAAATCTGCAGGGATGCCTTGCAAGGCTGCCATTTCTGAAAGAATTTTTGTCTTGCTCTCGGACAGCTTGTTCGCAATGGGCGCAAAATATTCCGCCAGACCAGAATCCTCTGTCTGTGCCGCAAGGGCCTCAGACCAGTAGAGCGCGAAATAGAAATGGCTGTCGCGGTTGTCAGTTTGGCCCACCCGCCGGCGCGGCGAGTTGTCATTTTCTAAAAGACGTTGGGTTGCATGTTCTACGGCTTTGCCCAGCAGTGCGGCTTTGGCGTTGTCTTTGGTTTCTGCCACAAAGTTCAAAGACTCTCCAAGGGCGCAGAATTCACCCAATGAGTCCCAGCGCAGATGTCCCTCTTCCATCAATTGTTGAACATGTTTCGGCGCTGATCCACCAGCACCGGTTTCAAATAAACCACCGCCCTGCATCAATTTTACCACTGACAGCATTTTGGCAGAGGTGCCAAGCTCCAAAATAGGGAACAGATCGGTGAGATAGTCGCGCAGGACATTGCCGGTGATCGAGATGCAGTCTTTGCCGGTCCGAATGGTTTCAAGACTGAACCGGGTTGCTGCGCGCGGTGCCATGATTTGAAGGCCCAAGTTGTCTGCGCCTTCGGCGGTTACAACTTTTTTGACGTATTTTATGATTTCGACATCGTGGGCGCGCGTATCATCCAGCCAGAAAACTGCTGCGGCACCGGTGGCTTTTTGGCGGGCTATACCCAGTTTAACCCAGTCCTCGACGGGCGCGCGATTGGTGCTTGAAGACCGCCAGATATCGCCCTTTTGAACTTTGTGCTCATGCAAAATTTCACCGTTGTGTAAGACATAGCGTATGCAGCCATCTGCCGCGGCTTCAAAGGTGGTTGGGTGCGATCCGTATTCTTCGGCTTTTTGCGCCATGAGGCCGACGTTTGAGACCGCGCCACTTGTCGTAGGATCAAGAGCTCCGGTTTGTTTAAAATATGAGATCGTCTCATCGTAAATGCAGGCATAAGAGGCATCTGGAATTACGCATTTGCAATCAGCCTCTTCGCCGTCAGGTCCCCAGCCCTTACCACCGGCCCGTATCAGGGCTGGCATTGAGGCATCGATGATCACATCAGACGAGACGTGCAGATTGCTGATGCCCTTATCCGAATTAACCATATAAAGCGCCGGCTGTTCGGCGAATACTTTGGCAAGATCCGCGTCGATCGCGGCCCGTTTGTCAGAATCGAGCGTGGCAAGTCGTGTCTGGAGGTCGCCGATGCCAAAATTTGGGTGAAAGCCCAGATCCTTGAGGGTCGCAGCGTGTTTTTCAAATAATTTTTCAAGAAACACCGCCACGACATGGCCAAAGATGATCGGGTCGGACACCTTCATCATCGTTGATTTTAGATGTAACGAAAACAAGACGTCTTTGGCTTTTGCATCGGCGATTTCCGCCTTGAGAAATGTCCGTAGGGCGGCTGTGCTCATATATGTCGCATCAACAATGGTACCTGATTGCAGGTTCAGGTCCTCTTTTAAAACGGAAACCTGTCCCGCGCTGTCGATAAACTCAATCTTGGCAGGTCCGGCCTGTGCATCGCTAAGCGTTGCAGATTTTTCGTTGGCAAAAAATGTATCCGATGACATGGACGCCACATGGGTTTTAGATGACGCGATCCACTCGCCCATTGAGTGGGGGTTTTGCATGGCATGTTGTTTGACGGCTTTTGCGGCCCGACGGTCAGAATTGCCTTCGCGCAAAACCGGGTTTACGGCGCTCCCTTTGATTGCATCATAGCGGGCGCGAATTGCGGATTCTGCTTCTGTTTGTGGTTTTTCAGGATAATCAGGCAGGGCGTACCCTTGTTCTTGGAGCTCAGCAATGGCACTGATCAGCTGGGGGACTGATGCTGAAATATTAGGTAGTTTTATCACATTAGCTGCTGGCGTCTTAACCAGCTGACCCAACTCTGCCAGATGATCTTTTTGCTGTTGAGTATCTGTAAGATCATTTGAGAAGGCTGCGATGATTCGTCCAGCTAAAGAAATGTCGCGTTTTTCAACCTGTATATCGGCTGCGCGTGCAAAGCTTTGGATAATGGGCAAAAGCGAGGCGCTGGCAAGTTCGGGTGCTTCGTCTACCGTGGTATACAAAATGTCGGGGAATGTTGAACTGGCCATTTTTCTGCACCTTTAGCGACTGTTGATAATATGTGGCGTTTGATGACGCTCAATGCGATAGTGTTCGCCCTCTGATCCGTTTGACCCAGCAAGGCTGCATCATCGTCTTGGGGCACTCCTAAATTAGCCGCCGCCGTATGTCGACAGGGATTTAGACCAGAATTAACTCAAACTGGTTTTTGCCGAACCGTTAGACACCGGTCATTGTGGCGGAAACGATTGCTGGTTTCCGCCCAAAATGACGGCAGGCCGTTAAACCCCTATCACCAAAGCGCTATTTCATGCTGCGATCTGCACATTTTTGCGAACGCCCGAAATGGCAAGCGCGGCTTGTGCGGCTTCGCGCCCTTTTTCGACAAAATGGGCCTGATAAATTGCATTATGATGATCGGTCTCTTGATAATGATGCGGCGTCAAAGACACTGACAAGACCGGGATACCGGTGTCCAGCCCCGCCCGCATCAAGCCGTCAACCACGGCTTGAGCGACGAAATCATGCCGGTAAATTCCCCCATCGACGACAAAAGCTGCGCAGGCGACGGCGCCATAGCGACCACTGGCCGCCAGATCCCGCGCCATCAACGGCAGTTCAAAGGCCCCGGGCACATCAAAGATGTCGACCTGTTCGGCTGGAATTAACTCTAAAAAACCTACCAAAGCCTGATCCACAATATCTGCGTGCCAGTTGGCTTTGACGAAGGCGTATCGGGTGTGTGTCATCATTCTTCTCCTTGGTTCAACAACACGTCACCCAAGGCTCACGACACAGTTACACTGTATGATATACAGTGCACCTATCGCTCTCTTTCATCCGGACTATAACCGTCGGCTCTGGCATCTCACCAGATCTGCTGGCACCCATATTGGGCCGCTCGCGGGCTCGTGAGATACCTCACATACCGCCGGTGGGGAGTTGCACCCCGCCCTGAGAACATGTTATAGATGGGCTATTGTTTCATAATTTACAAGATCAAATCCGACATAAATAGGGACAGTTGTATGCACCCCAACCCGATTTATCGCCAAACTGAAGCTGAGCGCAGTCTTGAATTTGCATTAGCTGCAGGGTTTGGTCAGATCATGGTCTCAGCTGACCCCGTCCCTTTGGTGGCACATATTCCGTTCCTTCAGGGACAACAGGGAGACGAGATAGAGTTGCATCTTGTGCGCTCAAACCCGATTGCGCGTCTTTTGCAAAATATCCAAACGCCGGCGAAATTATCTGTCTCTGGGCCGCATGGGTACATTTCCCCTGATTGGTATGGTGTCAAAGATCAAGTCCCCACTTGGAATTATGTTGCGGTGCATTTGAGCGGAACGTTGCGTATGCTTAAGCATGATCAACTGCTTGCTTTGCTAGATCGGCTTTCGGCTCATTTCGAGGCGCAGCTTGCTCCAAAACCTGCATGGAAATCCAGCAAAATGACCCCAGAGGTATTGCAGAAAATGCTGCGGCAGATCGTGCCATGTAGTTTTAAAATTGAAGATATTCAAAGCACTTGGAAATTGAATCAAAACAAAACAGATATGTCGCGTCTGGCCGCTGCTGATGCGGTGGAGCAAACTGGGGTTGGGTCGGAAACGATTGCATTGGCTGCATTGATGCGTGCAGCTGGGGGCTCCAATCACGGCCATGATTGAAAGCCGATGGCCGTGGAGTGCAATGGCTTTAGGGTTGCTTCTGCCCAAACATAGGTACAGAAATGCTGTTACAGAAATACTTGTATCAAAACATTGGCCTGAGAGCTTCTATTCGCGGCCGCAGATTTCAGAAAGATGTCGCCTATGAAACTGATCTATTCCGCGGCTTCGCCGTTTGTACGCAAGGTTAATGTCATGATCCACGAGGTTGGACTGCGTGAACAGGTCACTTTAGCTTCTGTGCAAACAACCGCACTGAACACCAGCCCTGACGCCCGGGCTGCGAATCCTTTGGGTAAAATTCCAGCGCTCATCCTCGATGATGGGCGCACGCTGATAGACAGCCGGGTCATCTGTCGCTTTTTGAACGATCTATCCGGTGCGAATCTGTATCCGAGTGATCAGCTTTGGGAGGTTCTTACGCTTGAAGCTCTGGCTGACGGAATAATGGAATCAGGCGTTTCGATGGTTTATGAGGCGCGGTTGCGACCCGAAGCCCAACAATCGGCAGATTGGGTTGCCGCACAGTGGGATAAGATCAGTCATGCGCTCAAGGCCTTAGAGGCGCGGGGCTTTACGGCGCTTGATGGTAATCTGAACATGGGGCAGTTGGCGCTGAGCTGCGCGCTGGGCTATCTGGATTTTCGCTTTAACAACCGCGATTGGCGGTCTGAAAAACCTGAGCTTTCAGAATGGTACGCGGTTATTTCATCTCGGGCCAGCATGGTTGCCACGCAACCTGAAAATTAAAATTGTAGACAGACAATTTTTAATTGATTGCGTCCGGTATAACAGCGCCTGCGCGCGGTCTTAAACAGCCACGGTTGTGATCGCAGGGCCTGCAAGTTTTTTGATTGTGGCTGCCCGTTTGCTGCTAAATATTGAGGCTGGCTTTGCCAAATACAGCATTATGACTGTCACACCAGCTTTGGTTTGTGTCACCTTGCGATGGAACTTGGCAAAAATTTAAGATTTTTACTTTTAATACAGTCAGATGATGGGCATAAACTGTGACAGTTGAGCGCGGCTTGCCCTGTGCGTTATTGTCTGCTGGACGCTGACGCTTTTGGGCGGTAAAAGTCACCGGACTAACATGGATGAGCCCACTGGGCCGGAGTGATATCACACGGTTCTGGGGCAGTAACTGGAGAATATCTCGTGGCCCACGCAGAAGAACACGAAGGCACCCGAAGAGACTTCATATATTATGCCACGGCTAGTGCCGGGGCTGTGACCGCTGGCGCCGCGATCTGGCCCTTGGTCAATCAAATGAATCCTTCGGCAGATGTGAAAGCCTTGTCATCGATCAGGGTGGATGTTGCGGATCTCGCACCCGGCACCCAGTTGACTGTTAAATGGTTGGGCAAGCCGGTGTTTATCCGGCGCCGGACCGAAGACGAGATTAAAGAAGCGCGGGCCGTCGATTTGTCAGAGCTGATTGACACTTCGGCGCGCAATAACAACGCACCAGCGCTGGACGCCGCTGACAAAAACCGCGCGCTCGACGAGAGCGGCGAATGGTTGGTAATGATGGGCGTTTGCACCCACTTGGGCTGTGTGCCGCTGGGCGATGGAGCTGGCGACTTTCACGGATGGTTCTGTCCGTGCCACGGATCGCATTATGATACTTCGGGCCGTATTCGCAAAGGACCTGCACCAGAGAACCTGCCGGTTCCGGTTGCCACCTTTGTCGACGACGCAACGATTAAACTGGGATAGGGGTAAATCTGATGTCCGGAATTCCGCACGATCACTACGAGCCTAAATCATCAGGTGAGAAATGGCTCCACTCGCGGCTGCCAATTGCTGGCCTGATCTATGATACTTTAATGCTGCCCACACCCAAAAATCTTAATTGGATGTGGATTTGGGGCATTGTGCTGACCTTCTGCTTGGGGATGCAAATTATAACCGGAATCGTGCTGGTGATGCATTACACCCCGCATGTGGACATGGCTTTTGCCTCGATCGAGCACATCATGCGAAACGTCAACGGTGGTCACATGATCCGCTATCTGCACATGAATGGTGCCTCCCTGTTTTTCATCGCGGTCTACGCACACATTTTCCGCGGGCTCTACTACGGCTCATACAAAGCGCCTCGTGAAATCACTTGGATTATCGGGATGCTGATCTACTTGGCGATGATGGGTACCGCGTTTATGGGCTATGTGCTTCCTTGGGGGCAGATGTCGTTTTGGGGTGCAACGGTGATCACAGGGTTGTTTGGAGCGATCCCGTTTATTGGCGAATCGATCCAGACATGGCTGTTGGGAGGGCCCGCAGTAGATAATGCGACGCTCAACCGCTTTTTCAGCCTGCACTATCTGCTGCCATTTGTTATTGCAGGGTTGGTGATCGTTCACATCTGGGCCTTCCATACCACTGGAAATAATAACCCGACCGGCGTGGAAGTGCGCCGTGGATCAAAAACCGAAGCTGAGAAAGACACAGTTCCGTTTTGGCCCTATTTTGTCATCAAAGATCTTTTCGCGCTGGTGCTCATACTGGCAGTGTTTTTTGCCGTTGTTGGATTTATGCCCAACTATCTGGGACATCCTGATAACTATATTGAAGCCAACCCGCTTGTGACGCCGGCGCATATCGTGCCTGAATGGTATTTCTTGCCGTTTTATGCGATCTTGCGCGCTTTCACATCCGAAGTATGGGTTGTTCAAATTGCGAGCTTCGTCACTGGCGGCATCATAGACGCAAAATTCTTCGGCGTGCTGGCAATGTTCGGCGCGATTGCGGTGATGGCACTGGCACCTTGGCTGGACACGTCCTCTGTACGGTCTGGTCGCTATCGCCCAATGCTGAAATGGTGGTTTGCATTTTTGGTGATTGATTTCTTTGCGTTGATGTGGCTCGGTGCCATGCCGGCCGAAGAGCCCTATGCCACGCTGTCGCTGATCGCTTCGGCCTATTGGTTTGGATACTTTCTTGTAATCTTGCCATTGCTAGGGGTGATCGAGAAACCGCTTGAGCAGCCCAAAACCATCGAAGACGACTTTAACGCGCATTACGGATCACCTGCTGATTCGGTAAAAAGCGGCGCAGCACACTCAGCCACCCCGGCCGAATAGCGAAGGATCTGATACAATGATTAAGTCAGTTTTACTGTCGGCTGTTACCGCGCTGGCCTTAAGCACATCGGGTGCGGTTGCGGCAGGCGGCGGCGACCAGCATATTGTAGACTTTGATTTCTCTTTCGAGGGACCGTTTGGCAAGTTTGACCAGATGCAATTGCAACGGGGCCTGCAGGTCTACACCGAGGTTTGTTCGGCCTGTCACGGCCTGCGGTATATCCCGATCCGCACCTTGCATGACGCTGGAGGCCCTAGCCTTCCCGAAGATCAGGTGCGGGCTTACGCAGCTCAGAACTTTGAGATTTTTGACGCGGATCTCGATGATTACCGTCCCGCCACACCTGTCGACCACTTTCCCGTGAATGATGGTGCTGGTGCGCCGGATTTGTCTTTGATGGCAAAGGCCCGGGCTGGGTTTCATGGCCCATATGGCTCTGGCATCAACCAGTTTTTCAAAGGTATGGGGGGACCAGAGTATATAGCATCTCTGCTGACGGGGTATACCGGTAACGAGAAAGAAGAGGCGGGGGTTACGCTGTATGAAAATACCGCTTTTCCGGGTGGCTGGATATCAATGGCGCCACCGCTGATGGGCGAGGATGTAGACTATGCCGATGGTCATTCAAACGATTTGCACAATGTCTCCAAAGACGTTTCTGCCTTTTTGATGTGGACAGCTGAACCTAAAATGATGGATCGCCAGCATTCCGGTCTTGTGGGTGTGCTATTTCTCAGTCTGCTCTGTTTTTTGCTGTATTTGACCAATAAACGCATCTGGGCACCGATTAAAAATCGCGACGCTACTTAACGCTGCGCTGCGCGACTTTTCCCGTTTCGAAAAGGTGACGAATTAGCAATTTCTAAGACCCCTGATCCCCGGTAGGGAATCGGGGGTTTTTATTGTGGTTTATAAAGTCGACCTCGAAATAAACTTGGCATCGGCCCCGCCTCTGGCTATGTCTTGCGCAAATAAGGAGCAGCTCGATGAGTGTAAACAGCTTTGGACATCTTTTTCGTGTCACCACTTGGGGCGAAAGTCATGGCCCAGCCCTGGGGGCCACTGTTGACGGTTGTCCGCCCGGAGTTCCAATCGATGCACCCTCGCTGCAGCATTGGCTTGATAAACGCAAACCGGGGCAAAACCGCAATACGACCCAGCGTAAAGAGGCCGATGAAGTTGAGATACTTTCCGGTGTTTTTGAGGGGCTATCGACTGGAACTCCAATTCAACTGATGATCCGTAACACCGATCAACGCAGTAAAGATTACGGTGACATCGTTGAAAAATTTCGTCCAGGGCACGCAGACATCACCTATTGGCAGAAATACGGAATTCGTGATTATCGCGGAGGTGGTCGAGCCTCTGCCCGCGAAACTGCTTCGCGGGTTGCTGCTGGTGGCGTGGCACGTGCGGTGCTTGGTGCTCTGGCGCCACAGGCCAGTGTCACAGGTTATATGGTACAGATGGGTGAAAAGAAAATCGACCGCAACCGATTTGATTGGGCTACGATTGCACAGAATGATTTTTGGTGCCCAGATGCAGAAATGGCGTTGGAATGGGAAGCACATCTTGATTGGTTGCGTAAAGACGACCACAATTCTGTTGGTGCAGTGATTGAGGTTGTGGCCCGTGGAATGCCAGCGGGTATCGGTGCGCCAATTTATGGTAAACTCGATACAGAATTAGCCGCGGCTATGATGTCGATCAATGCGGTCAAGGGCGTTGAGATCGGCGAGGGTATGGCGGCAGCGGCTCTGACTGGACGCGATAATGCTGACGAAATTTTCATGGGCTCGAATGGACCTGAATACAGCTCTAATCACGCGGGTGGGGTTTTAGGTGGTATTTCGACAGGGCAAGACATTGTCGTGCGCTTTGCGGTTAAACCGACGTCGTCTATTCTGTCTCCACGGCGCACGATTACCAAGGCCGGCGCACCGGTCGAAATTATCACCAAAGGCCGTCATGATCCATGCGTCGGTATCCGTGCTGTTCCGGTTGGGGAAGCGATGATGGCCTGCGTTCTATTGGATCAAATGCTGTTGCACCGCGGCCAGGTGGGCGAGAACCGCGGTAAAATTGGCGCCTGATACTGAGTGGTGTTAAACAATCAATCACTTACCTTGATCTATGGTGCTATAACGTGGCTGCCGCCAAGGCGGTATCCATCAGGTACTTGATTTTTTTGCGCTGGGTCTCCGCCACGAGGCGAATAAGTTCATCGTTTTCTTTTAGGACAACCAAGGTAGAGCGGCGTGGGATATTTAACCGTTTAACCAATTTGGACTTGCCGAATAACTCCCAGTCGACGTCAATGAAGGTGATATGTTTCTCATAACTTGGATTGGCCGATTTGAGTTCGGAAATTATTTTTTCTTGGGCGCGGCAGGTTCCGCACCAGCGGGCCTTGAAATCTAGAAAAACAGTGTCGCCCTTCGCCAAATGTCTGGAGACTAAGCCCGGTGAATAGGATAGGGCACCACTTGCCGCAGATAGGGAAACTGGCGCACTGACCATGGCAGCAGACAGGGCTAAAAATTCACGACGTTTCATTTCATGTTCCTTTGTATCAAATGGAGACTGACAGGATTACCAGCCAGTCGGGCAGTGTGTCGAGCACCCACGCCTCAACCGGATGATGTAGTTTAAAATAAAGCGCGGTCCCGACAAAAATAAAAACAGCACCCATTATGGGCTGTGCCAGACCAGAGATTGCTTGTAATTTACGTCTGTGGCGTTTTAACAGACTGCGGGCCCCATAGGCGGTCGCCATGATCACCGTTGCGACGCCAAATGCAAAGCCAATCATGATCGAACCAGCCCAGATCAGGTTCTCGCCTTGCGACGCCAACGCAATTGCGCCGCCGAGTGTTGGCCCAACGCAGGGGCTCCAGACTATTCCAAGCAACCCACCACCGATGAACTGCCCGACGATAGTATGGCGGTCAATCTGACCCAGCTTATGGTCGGCAAGGCCTACGGGGGCCGTAAGCAGATGCGAAAACCCCGAGGAAAGTCTGGGCAGTAAGATTACAAACCCAAATCCAACCATGACCAAAGCCCCAAGCTGCGCAACGACATCATTATTGATGCCAATAACCTGACCAAAACTTAACACAGCCATGCCGACGGCGACGAAAGACAGCCCCATGCCGGTGGCCAGAACAACGGGTCCCAATGGGCTGACTTGCAGTGCGCTTGCCAAAACAATGGGAAGCACTGGCAAGACGCAGGGGTTGATCAAGGTTAGCAGGCCAGCGAGATATGCAAAAACAACATCCATGATGTCTGCTAGCGGATGCGATTGCACAATACCACTGTTCGATGGAACACGGTGGATCACATTATTGTGGTTTTTGTTTCGATAACTGTACTGCCAAGATCCCGCCTGTGATGATTATCACGCCCACCAGGTCGAGGGGACCTAATTTTTCACTGAGAAACATAGCGGCGATGGCAACACCAAAAAACGGATTTAAGAAATGGAATGTTGCGGCTTTCACGGTCCCGATACGGTCCACGAGCATGAACCAAACCAGTGTGGCGGCCAAACCGGGTACTAAGGTGGTATAGGTAAATGCAGCGATTAATCGTAGGTTCCAGTTGACGCTAAAGGGTTCAAACAAAATTGCGGGAACTGCTAAAACCGCACTGCCGACAAGCATTTGCAGGCCAACGACCATCAAAAAATTCCCGCCCGCTGAGGCACCGCGCATTGCCAGTGTCGCCACTGTGAGAGAGATGACGCCAAGGGTACATAATGTGATACCTAACCCGTCTACCCCGCCCTGAAACCGTGCGCCCATAATCAAGCTGACGCCAATTACACCTGCGATCAGACCGGCAAATCCGAGGGGTTGAATTCTCTCGCCAAAAACGACCAAGCCAGCAAGGGCCACCAACAGCGGCATCGTCGAGGCGATAATGGCCGCAAGTGAGGCCTCAACATTTTGCATGGCTATGAAATTCAGTCCTAAATAAAGTGCATTCTGGCAGAGGCCAAACACGGCTGTCGCGCGCCATTGGGAACGGGTTAAATGCCAGCTTTGGCCCATCAATCGCGCCAATCCCACCCCGATCAGGCCCGAGAGTAAAAATCGCAACGCAAGTGCCGTGAGCGGCGGTGCGTCTGCCACGATCATTCTGGCTGATGTAAAAGCCGAGGACCACATAATCACAAAGGCCATACCCATTAAAATCGAACGGAAATCCATTATTGTCCTTAGCTTCCAGCCGCGATTGACGCGGACCCTTTAATGCCTTTTAGGGCGTGGGAAGAACCCTACTTTAGCCTGACAAAAGTAGAAAGGGCGGCGCGTGATTATTCCGCAGGTGGAGCGTGGCCGCGTCTGAGAGTCTATGAAGCGTGGGGTGAAATCCATTCATCTGGTTACTGCGTTTTTCCCGTGGCTTTTGCTCTTTTGTCCGGTAACGTCTGAGGGTGATCATACCATAATGAGGTTTCAAGGATGCCGCCGTTTACCTTCAATACATCTCGCAGTGTGCGATTTGGTGCGAGTCTGATTTTGCAGTTGGGTGAAATGACACGCTCTGAAATCGGGTGTCGCGTTTTACTTGTTACTGATACCGGAATGTTGGCGACCGGCTTGGTTGATCAGGTGCAGGTGATTCTAGCCAATGCAGGGGTCGATGTGACGGTATTTTCAGATGTGGTCGCGGATCCACCCGAAGCGGTAGTTTTAGCCGCAACCGAAGCTGCCAAAGTGGCTGATGTGGATGCGGTCATCGGCTTTGGCGGCGGTTCTTCATTGGATGTGGCCAAGCTTGTGGCGGTGCTTGCAATGGATAACCAAAGTTTGAAAGACATCTATGGTGTTGGAAATATTACTGGTAGGCGCTTGCCATTGATTTTAATTCCGACCACTTCTGGGACAGGGTCCGAGGTGACCCCCATTTCAATTTTGACCACTGGTAAAAGTGAAAAAATGGGCGTGGTTTCACCGGTTCTTATACCCGATATCGCGTTGTTAGATCCTGAACTTACACTTGGGTTACCTGCGCATGTCACGGCCGCCACTGGCATTGATGCGATGGTGCATGCGATTGAGGCTTATGCATCGACGAGCGCCAATAACAACCCGCTCTCAAAGGTCTTGGCTAAACAGGCTTTGCGCTTGATGGGGGCGGCGTTGGAAACTGCAGTGCATACACCTCGCGATATAGAGGCGCGATCGGATATGCTGCTTGGGTCATTGCTGGCCGGGCAGGCCTTTGCCAATTCGCCGGTGGCGGCGGTGCATGCGCTCGCCTATCCGATTGGTGGTCATTACAAGGTGCCGCATGGATTATCCAACGCCTTGGTGCTGCCGCAGGTGCTGAGGTTTAACGCTGTAACCGCCCCACAATCCTATGCCGAAATTGCAGCTTGCGCATTTCCGGATTTGGCCGGCCTTAGCCCGCAGGCTGCGGCGACTGCTTTTGCCGAGGCGATGGCCGATTTGTCAAAACGCTGTGGCTTGCAGCAACGCCTGCGTGATTTGGGTATTAAACGAGGTGCTCTGCCGATGTTAGCCGGTGATGCGATGAATCAGACCCGGTTGCTGGTCAATAATCCGCGCACTGTGACCCAAGCGGACGCATTGGCTATTTATGAGGCGGTGTGGTGAACCGGGCCGCCTATCGCCAGTTTAGTTCGATCACAACGCGTTGGTTTGATAATGATATCTATGGGCATATGAACAATGCGCTACACTACCAGTTGTTTGATACCGCGGTAAACGGCTATTTGGTTGAGACCGGCGTTTTAGACCTACACCACGGCAAAACGGTATTTTTGGTGGTAGAGACCGGCTGCCAGTATTTCAGTGAATTGGCATTTCCTGATGTAATCACCGTGGGATTTCGGGTAACAAAACTGGGCAGGTCTTCGGTGCACTATGAGGTGGCTTTGTTCCGTAATGATGCAGATATTGCCGCAGCGAAAGGGCATTTTGTGCATGTCAACGTCAACCGTGAAACCCGTCGCCCAATGCCGATTGATCAAAGCGCTCGGGATGTTTTAAGCGCGTTGGTGGTAGAGGGCGCAGAGAACTAGCGCAGTGGTGAGCGGGCTGCCCCAACGCATAAAGATAATTTGGGTTTTATACCTTAGTGTTTGATTGGTTGGATCTGAAAATTAGAGCCATCCTAACTGTGAGGTTTCGACACGCTCCGCTCTGAGTGATGCTTAGTCGATGTGGTTGGTGGTCTCTAATGGATGTTAAATGACAGCTGAAGAGTTGCTGCCACCCTGAGATCCAACGATCGTGTCTTTTTGCGGCAGATTGCCTGGCAGCTCTAAGTTGGATTTTGTCAATTTTCAGAAATTTTTATCTACGTATTTGGTGTATGGGGTGTACGTATAGCAATTGGGATTGGTAAAGGTGCCTTGCTTCAGGCTTTTGGTGGTTCGTTTTACATTCCTTGCTCGCAGTTGCGCATGGATAGCCGCACCGACGTTATAAATGAACTGTTGTTGACGGAGTCGCCATCAAAATTCCCATGGGCACATGGATGAAGGTATGAACCGCCCCTTGTTTGCCGGAGGCTGATTACTTCATGTTATGCGACCACATCTAATGTGTTGAACTGTGCATAGTACCTCTGTTCGGTCTTAGATGGCGGGATGTATCCGATTGATGCAAGCAGGCGACGGTTGTTGAACCAATTGACCTATTTGAGGGTCTCCCATTCGACAGCGGCCATGGTTTTCCAATGTTCTAGCCGGTGAATGACTTCTGCCTTGTAAAGACCGTTGATAGTCTCGGCCAAGGCGGTGTCATAGGAATTGCCAACGCTGCCAACTGAGGGATCGATCCCGGCATCCGCCAATCGTTCGGTATAGCGAATGAACAAATACTGCCCGCCGCGGTCGGAGTGGTTACTGAGGCCAATTTTATGAACGGGGCGGCGATCATGCAGAGTTTTCCAGTGTATCCAGTAAAAAGTCTGTCTTTGGCGAGTTGGAAACACGCTAACCCACGATCTAATCCGCGAAGGTATCGATGATAAAAGCAACGTAGACGACCCCCTGCCAGATCGAGACGCGAGTAAAGTCGCTGACCCACAGCATGTTTGGCGCAGGCGCCCGGACCTTCCGGTTCCTCTTGTCTTTTTGGGCGTGGTAGGCCCTTATCCGGGACGGTTGTTTTCTTTACCTTCCCGCGAATAACGCCTTGAATGGCAGGGTGTTTCATTAACCCGGCCACGGTGCAAGAGGCGATCGTGAACTTCTCACGCTGTAGTTGATGCCAGACCTTTCGGGTCCCGTAGACTTTATTGTTCTGTTCTCAGACACGCTTGATTTCACGGTTCAGCATCAGGTCCCGTTTGGCGCGATCCGACGCCAAGTCTGGGTTTCGGGCGATCGCTACATGCGCATAAAATATGGACTGGGCGATTGGCAAAACCTTGCAAACCGGCTCGACACCCAAGTCTTCGCGATGCTCTTTTATGAAGGCAATCATCTTTTGAAGGTGCAAGCGAGCTGTGCCTGCGCAAATTATGCTGACGCTTTTCTGAGAATCACATTTACTTGGCGCAGGTCTGGTATCTCGCGCTCCATCGCCTTGATCTGAGCGCTCATCTGAGGTCTGCCTGTCTTTGAGATCGCTATCGATATCGGATTGCTTAACCCAACGCCGCAACGTGTCTGTGGCCCATCCAACTTGCGGCGCAATCGCCATACACGCCGCTGATTGATTGGCCGACACGTGTTCATGTTCCAAAATCGCCCTAACCGCGCGGGCAGGCACTTCAGTCAAAATCTGTTGGCTCTGTTACTTTTTTCATTGGCTCCATCAATACTTACTTTGGAGCCTCAGGCAAACTGCGGGCGGTTCAGTTTGTTTTTCACAAGCGACAAATGCAGCCCTGACAAACGATGTGAGCGGTGTGAGTATTGACCCATTAAACTGGTGAGAAAGGTGCTCAGTGGTTCTCACGGTGTTGGACCATACTGGCCTGTATGCGAGCACATCTTTTTAAAATTGTGGGCGAAAATGATAGCAAAGGGTATTTTTCTGCTAAAACTGCGCGTTTTATCGTTAGGTCAGTAGATGATTTTAAAATTAGGTTTGCCTGCTTGACGCATGCTTTGGACCGACAAGGTCCAGTTTTACGCTTGGTCGCTTTGCGTTAAAGTAAGTTTTTACCTTTGCGACTGCACAGAGAGCATCTGACTTAGGCGATGATGGACTGCAGTGTTTAATTTTCGCATCAGAATACTGGTATTGGCCGTAATAAACCAATACCAGTAAACAATATAAATTTGTATATCTTTAAGACATGTAAATCAGGCGACAACGTTCAAATATATTAAAAATTACTTTGGACGAGCCAATGTTGGATTAATTGGCAATCAGAAGTTCGGATCGACTCTTACCATTACTTTCCAGTTCTACCATCCAAAGGGGGGCACGTCCGCGGCCTGTCCAAGTCAATTCGGGCTCTGCAGGATGGCGATATTTTGGTTTCGCAGGCGTTCTTTTGCGAGTCGCAACCGCACCCAATAAATCATCTAGTGAATAACCCAACTCACTTGCTTTGGCGCTTAGCTCAGAACGCGCCTCGGCCAACTTTCGTTGCTCAAAACTGCTGATTGCTTTTTCCACATCACCACGGATTTTTTTTAACTCTTTCAATGAATAACTTTCTAAATCAATTTTCATTATCAACTCCGGTTTGATTGATATAAATTTATTTTTAAACTTGCACTCTTACAGAAACTTTCTGTGGCGACACTATAGCTGAGAACTTTATCCAGAGCAAGCTAAAATAATTCTAGTAGAATACATTTTTGATAAAGTTTGCCCCGCCCAATGTGGCTGGCCATGAAGTGATCGTACAACACACTTTCATCCGATTGATCCATTGCCGTGACTCCGGAAGAACACTCGAAAGATGACATATCTGTATCCAGGAGCCGCTCAGCTCACCCAACACGATATATGACTTGCTTAAGGAAATCGTAAATAAATCATTAATAATTAGTGATTTATCACCTAATCTCGGATATGCAGATTATGTTATTTCTTTCAGTTAAGAGGTGGCAGAAATATGATTATTTTATCATATTTCTAATATGTTACGTTGTGTGAAGATTTTGTTGACTAGTTTCTACTGATAATAGATTTGGTTCAATCTTTGAATATCAATTGGAATTTAAATAATATTTTAAGTGATTACTTTATTAAAATACTAATTAAAAGAAAGGAAAATTAAGATTCAATCATGGGACAGTACGCTTTATCAATACTAGGGTCACAGACGTGAGCGATATTGGTTTGGATTTTCATATTTGCCGGACCTGAAACATGACCGATACATCATCAAATTTAAAGTTGCCCTTTATTCTACCTTCACAGGCTCAAAAACATGTAACTCATAATGAGGCGTTGCAAATTTTGGACGCATTAGTTCAATTGACTCCGATCTCGTCTTCCAGATCAGTGCCGCCAGCTAGCGCACAAGAGGCAGATATCTACATCATAGCTAATTCTGCGACGGGGGTCTGGTCGGGGCATGATCACGAAATTGCGGTGTACCGCGCTAAATCCTGGCAATTTTATCCTCCTAGGGTCGGGTGGCGCGCCTATATTCCGGCTCAAAATATGCAAATTGTTTATACTGGAAAGAATTGGATTCTGGATGAGCCCACCAAATTGCAAAACCTAACTCTTTTTGGGTTGAATGCAAAAGCGACAGCAGCTGTGCCGGTGCATGTAAGGGCAAACACAGCTGTTTGGAGTGCGAAATCGTCCGGTGATGGCGGCACTGGTAGCATGGTACAAGTTTTGGAACGGGAATCTATAAAAGATGATTTAGGTTTTATGCTAAAAACTGATGGAATTTGCACCGCTGTTCTTGGTCAATTTGGGTCTGACCGTTTTCGGGTATCTGTATCGGTCGACGGCAAATCGTTTTTAGAGGCTCTAAGCGTCAATACGTCAAAGGGAATCGTCGATTTTGAGGCGTTACCAAGGTTTAAATCGACGATAAATTACGACCAATACATCGCTTTAGATGTGTGGAAGAAAGTTTCTATGAATTCTGGCGAATACAATGCTCAAAATGCCTTTGATGCCAGTAAAAACGTTTTCAAGGCTCCGGTCGCGGGGACATATCTCATGGGCGCATGCTATGTTTATAAGCGTAATAGCAGTGACGATGCCAAGCTTCAGGGGCGTCTGGTTAAAAACGGCAATTCTGAGGTGTCGGGTAGCTTTGGGGAACTCAGTGGCCTGCATCGTAGTGAAGCCTACAGTTTGAATCTCCAGACGATGGTAGCGTTAGCCGCAAATGATACGATCGAGTGTCAAGCCAGATTTCGACAGGCTGATGGTTATATCATGGCCGATAAAAGCGCATTCTGGGGTTGTAAAATAGGCTGAAACAAATTGCCGCTTCAATTCGCATGAATGGCAGAGAAATCATGCAAAGATAAAGTCATCTGCTGAAAAATCCGAAACCAGCAGTCGACCATCTGCAGCTTCGACCGCTAAACGATCATCCGCGTATTTAAGCAACACACCATAGTCACGCTTTGCAAATGTGATCTGATCGATGGAATGAAGGCCCTTGAAATCGCTTAAATCGATTTTGTCCACGGAAATCTCAAAATCTTCGATCCGATCCAACCGGCGATCTTTTTTGAATACGAAAGTATCTGCACCTTCGCCGCCGGTCAATCGGTCGACCCCTTTGCCATCAATTAAACGGTCGTCACCGCGCCCCCCGAAAAGGTGGTCATGGCCCGCGTACCCAACCAGTAGGTCATCCTGATCTGTGCCGCGCAATATATCTTTGTTGCGGGTGCCGGTAATCTGCGTGCCGAGATTATTTAAATCCAGTGTAAATTGCGTGATACCCTGCTCTGCGCTAGAGGAGACGAAAACCTGAATTTCGGAACCGACCACAGTCGCGGTGATTGCGCTTATATTATTGAGAGTGGTACCATGTTGGTCGGCAATAGAACTCATATGGTGCAATTTGCCATCAGCAGAGAGTTCAAACAAGCTGATCCCATCATCAGCGCCACCAGCGATAACAAAGGCGCGGTCGTTTAATGTGACAACGGACAATGCGGTGACCCCGTCAAACCGCGTTTCAAGGCTGTCCAATACGTGATCTACTGGTGTGAGCTGACCCCATGCGCCAACCTGCAATGTGCTGAGTGACCCGCTGCCTGCTGCCGCGACGATCACATACAGCTTACCGTCCAGCGTGGCGGTGGCCAATGCCACGGGTTTATCAATGTATAATCCAGTTTCTGGGCTTGCGCTGCCGCGCTCTTTAACATTACCCCAGCGCTGCACCCAAAATGCGGTCACGCCATCTTCCGCAGCGGATGTCATAAACACAAACTGTCTGCCTGCAAGCGACGCCGCTGTCATATCATCGATATCATCGATTCGCGCCTTGGTGTTGTCTGTCACATGCCGTTTGTATTTCATGGTAAGATCATCGCGGACTTGGAATGTTTTAAATCCGGTAACGCCCTGTTGGCTGGCTAGAAAATAAGTTTTTGCACCAAATTTCAGAAATATACTTTCATTGATATGCCCGACGATCTGGGTCGGGGCAGATAGTATTTTTGTACTTTCGAAAAGCCCCGATCCATCCAATCGGTGATAGGCCATTTTATCGTCATAACGCCCTGAAGGAACCAGTACTGTGTGCTCCTTGATTGTTGTCACTTCGATATCGCTTAGCCCTCTTGAGCCAACCCATGGGGCAAATTCTAAACTAGCCACATGCTGTGCGACTGTACCCTCGCCAAGGGACCATGTGGTCACCCCGTCGGTATGCTCCGATCCGGCATATAGTATCCCGTTCGGACCAATTTTCAGATCCGTAATACCACTTAGGTATGACTGACCCAAAGTCAGTTTTGTCTTGTATTCAAACCCCACCATATAGATATGATACCCAGAGCACAGGTTTAGAAGGTGGTGCAAATGTGGCGCTTTTGTGCCTTTTGTCGTGGGTTTTAGTATATTTTAACAGATTTCATCGTGTGATGTGATGGTCAAAGACGTTGCAAAAGGCGGTTTCCGAGTGATGGAACTAGGTTTAACTAAAATGAGTATATCCATGAAGTAAGATGCGGCTGGTCATTTTTCGCTGTGACTGGTTGTGGTCTTAACTCTGTCATAACAGGCGATAAAACCCTGTATGGTGTTCGGGTTCTGCGCGAAGTGTGCGCGCCCAAAAATGGCAGTATTTCAGGCCTTCGGAGGGTATCAAACCCGCGCAGGTTATGGCGTGCTCTTGGGATTTGCGGCAGCGCCAATTTGTTTTGATTTGAAAAATTTGAAGTATTGGCTTGGGCCAGTCGCTTGGGATTTAACCCGCTGTCAATCGGCACAAGACCAAAGTGTTGGTATGGAAAGTTCTCTGGTTATCATACCCGTCTTGAATGAAGTCTCATATTTGTGGCCTCTCCTGAATAACCTGCGGGCAGCAGATCCCCTTATTCCGGTATGGATTGTCGACGGTGGCAGCACAGACGGTAGCGTGCAAAGGGCACGGCTGATGTGCATGAAGGATCCCCACCTTAACCTTTTAATAAATGAAAACCGCAGTCAGGCGCATGGCGTTAATATGGCGGCGCAATGTGCCTATCGGCAGGGCTATCGCTATATGATCCGGATGGATGCCCATGCGGAGTATATACACGGCTTTTCTACGCAGTTGTTAAGGGTTTTATGCGACAAAAATGCTGACAGTGTCACCGTCCCGCTGATTGCAATGTCGCAGCAGGTCAGTGGCTGGCAGGCAGCTAATGCCAAACTGCAACGCAGCCGGCTTGGCCACGGCAACGCGGCCCACCGGCAAAATACTGGATCTGGTTGGGTGCAACATGGTCATCATGCAGCCTTTCGTCTGGTCTGTTTTCAGGCTTTGGGGGGGTATGATACTCGCCTAGAGGCTTGTGAAGATGTTGATTATGATCGCCGTCTGATCGCCGCAGGGGGGCGTATTTGGCAGGCCGGCCAACTGGCTGTTCACTACTATCCCCGCGCAGCGCCGCTGGGGGTCTGGGCACAGATGTGGCGCAATGGAAAAGCGCGGGCCGCACTGTGGCATAAAGATAAGCAATGGCCTCAGATACGGCAGGTACTGCCGCTTGGCGCGGCTCTTGGTCTGTGCATGGTACCGTTTTCGCCCCTTGTGCCAGAGCTGGCTTTGCCTGCGGGTCTCTATCTTGGCACGTTATGCTTAGCCACTCTGTTTATTGGGCCGCGTGCTGCCTTATTGGCCTTTGTAAGTCATGTGGGCTTTGGTCTGGGCCTGCTATTTGGCATTTTCTCGATCCGTGCTGCGTCTGGAAAGGCGCGTCATACATGAGCGTTCCGAACCTGTTCTTAATTGCAGCGCCCCGAGCTGGATCAACACAGTTGGCGTATTGGATGGACAGTCATCCAGATATCCAATTGAGCAGGGTGAAAGAGCCAAATTACTTCTCTGCCCATGAATTCAAAGCTGATTATGTTCGCACCAGTCACCTGAACGACGTTAATCCCCGGCAATATATCAAATCTGGCTGTACAAGACGTGCTCAATTTGCGGTTTTTCGCGTGCGGGCCGATTATGAAGCGTTGTTTTCCAGCAGTGGCAGCCGGTGGCAATTTGAGGCGTCGACCAGTTATATGGCCTGTCCGGAAGCGCCTGCAAATCTGAAGGCCTATGCACCACAGGCCCGTATTATTTTGTTGACTCGCAATCCGCTTGAACGGTCTCTGTCTCATTACAGGCTTGCCCGTCGGACGGGCCGGGTAACGCATTCACTGCGCCAGGCATTACTGCAAGAACAGATGGGCGCAACTGATCTGGCCGCGCGTTTTTTGCTGCGGCCCTCCCGTCAAGGGCCCGGTTGCGACCGGATAAAGGCGCTGTTTGACCCTGCGCGAATTCTGTCGATTGAGTTTGAGAAACTGATCGCGTCGCCGCAAGCTCGTCTGAACGAAATCGCAAGTTTCCTCAATGTTGACCCGCGTGGCTTTGACCTTTCGGTCCAGGCCAGAAATGCCAGTATGGCGGTAAGGTTTGACCGTCTCAACCACCTACTTGAAACCAGTGGGTTTAAGACAATTCTTCGGCATCATTTGCCAATGCGGGCCAAGGCAATGCTGAAACCAATTTGGTTTGACTCAAGTCGCATGATAGATATTTCTGCAGAGGATCGTCTCAGAGTTGCTTGCGCGTTGGATATTGCATGCGCGTGCTGATCGCCCATCCAGACTTGCAAGCAGGCGGTGGCGCAGAAGTCTACGCAAGGGCTTTGGTAAGCGTTTTGCGGCAGCGCGGCCATGCAGTTGGTTTATGTGATATTTCCGGACATTTGTCTGCCAAGGGTGGCCATTATACTCCGGTCTGGTTTCGCCTTGGTCAATACCCAGGCCTGCGCCGGCTGACACTTTGGAAATATGCTCTTATCTGTCGGGCTTTGCCCAAGCTGTCACGGCAGTATGACTATGTTGTTCTTAGTTTTGGAGAGGGACCAAAATTATTTTGCCCGGTTTTGACAGTGGTCCATGGGCCGCTGCTCTTTGATCCAAGCGCCAAATCTTTGCGGTTTCTAGGTGCGAAGTTTCCCTATCTCAGGGGTTTTTATACTCGATTTTGTAAGGGGTTGGCTGGTGCCTGTGTCGGAATAGGCGTTGGCCCCCGCAACCCAGTTGTGGCTAATTCACGTTGGACGGCGCATCTTGTTCAAAAGTGCGGCGCCGAACAACCCTCTTTGCTCTATCCGCCAGTGCAGCCCCTCTGCCAGTTTCCCTTGCGGTCTGTTTCGCCGCTCGCGCAGCCTGCCATATTCACTCGTGGCCCTCAATCAGTCCGCGATCCATATCTCATCGTGGTCGTCGGGCGGATCGTGCGCAACAAGCGTCTTGAAGATGCGGTAACGCTGCTTGATCGGTTGCGGCGCTGCGGTATACCGGCACATCTAAAAATCATTGGTCACGCCCGTTGTGCCTATGCGGGTCGGTTCTTGCGGCGCTATGCCAGTCATCCACATATCTCGCTGTTGCCAAACGCAGACCAAGCGGCATTGGCCGAAGTGTTGTCGCGGGCGCGGATTGGTCTGCACATGTATCGTGGTGAACATTTTGGCATTGCAGTGGCTGAAATGATCTGCGCCGGTGTTTTGCCCTTTGTTCACGACAGTGGCGGCGTTTGTGAATTGGTGACGGATCCAAGTTTGAAATTCGTCACTACAACCGACTTGTTACACAAAGTCATTGCTGTGATGAGTTGGAAAGAAGCCATTTGTACGCAAAGATTGGCAGTTTTGAAAACGACTCCTGCTTTGCAAAAGGCTCTGCGATTCCCAAGCGAATGTGAGCGTTTATTGCAAAGTGTGGGCTTGTGAACTCGGGATTGGCATTTAGAGTTTGGGCGGCTCTGGCTGGGATAGCGTTATGGGCCCCTGCGTGGAGCCCGATATCGTGGAATCTACCCGTTCAGTCGATGGATCTTTTGGTTCTGGCAGGGTGGCCGTTTATTTTAGTGCACGCGCGACGCTGCGTGATCTATGCGCCGCGGGTTCTGATCCCGTGCAGTATCACCATAGCTTTGTCCTGGCTGGTTAGCGGTGGTGAGGCGCTGATTCTGATGTGGATGATCGTCTTCGCTCTGCCATTCGTGGCCTTGATAACTTTAGTATTGACCGATCACAGGTTATGCGAGGCTTTTTCAGCAGGATTTTATGTAGCTGCAACATTCTCAGCTCTCTTTTTCATGGTGCAGATATGGTGCGGCGCGGAAGACTTGGATTTCCGCAATAATTTCGCGTTTCGCCTGCCACCGCAATTCGATCGTGGGTTTGCCCTATTTCCCGAGGTCTCGACTTTTGCGGTGCACACCGCGATTGCAGCGGCGATGGGGCTGTCGATTTGTCTGCATCCGCGCAGCACTGGGCGCGCCCGCAACTATGCCTTGTCTTTTGTATTGCTAGCCTGTTTTTCACTGCTGTTCTCACGCTCAACCTCAGTGCTGTCTCTGGCGCCGTTTTTGTTAATGGTATCGCTGGTAGTGACCACGCGACTGACGGTGAATGGTGCGTTGATGCTGGTGGGTCTTGCGGCTTTGCTTGGCGGTTTTCTCACGATGTATGTTGAATACTTTTATGTTGATCGGATCGTTGCGGGATCTGCATACGGATCGTTTTCTATTCGTTTGGTGTCTATGCTTACAGGCCTGTCGCCGCTGTTTACTGGCGATATGTTCGGTCTCGGTCTCGGTGAGACAGCACAGGTCCCGCTGCGGGCGCAGCAGGTGGCCCGCAGTTGGGGGCTCCGTCTTGGCAGTCTGCCAGATGGGATAAATTCTCATATCATTAAACGTATTTTCGAAGAGGGGTGGCCGGCATTTTGTCAGATGGCACTCGCGTTCTATCTTTTGATTCGCGGGCGTAGAGTGGTGAAAATTAGTCCTGCTATGACGGGCCTTTATGTTTTGGCACTAGGGGCCTGCCTGAGTGCGTTATTGATAACGGGGTATCGCGGTCTGTATCTCAATTGGTTTTGGCTGGCGGCGGCCGCAGCTTGGGCGGCTGAAAAACGCCAACCGTTACGAGGTGATTTTGCATAACCGCATGTATGGGGCAAACAGAGGAGATTCTCGGGCTCTGAGGACACCAATCGTGGGGTTGTTGGCTTTGGGTTTGCGAGGCGCAGGTGCGGTGGCGGCACTGGGGTATATCTGGATTTTGGATCAGTGGCTCGCCAGTGACGTGCTAGGTCGGTTGTTGATACTGATGGCGCTCATTGGATTGATCGCGGGACTTTCCAATGCGGGTTGGCTGCAAGTACTGATCCGGGATGGCACCGGTTACCCGGCGCGGTGTCAGAGATTTTTACACACAGCTCAGCGATGGGGGCGGGGGCTCGCTCTGATTACCACGATGCCGATGATGTTTTTTTTATCCCCCTCGGTCCACGGACTTTTGGTGTTATGTTGCATTTTATTGACGGACTTAACTTTGATCGCCGCGGCTTGTCGGGCGCAAGGAGATTTCTGGCGTCCGATGTTGGCACTGGGAGTTTTGCGCTGGGGTCTGGCTGCGAGTTTGGTTATTGGGATGTCTTTTTTGCAGGACATCAACTTATTTTGGGTTCTTTTTACTCAGGCGGTTGGCCTTTTTATGACAAGGGCCTGGCTTGATGCAAGCGCTCGGAACGCTGGTGTTGGGGCGTTGGGATTTGGATTGTCTCTGCCGCCACAGCGCAGTCATGGTTCACTGCTGCCCAAAGGGACTTTGGCACTTTGGTTTGGGCAAGTGGGGCAAACGTTGTTTCAGAATTTGGATATTCTTGTGTTGAGCTTCATTGTCGCCCCAGAGGCGGCCATGGGATATTTGGTCTTCCGCCGGATTGCCACCTCTTTGGGACTGTTGTTCGATGCATTGAGAGCAGTTTTTGAGCCGAAAATTGCGCTCGCGTTGCGCTGTGGGTCGCTTGGGCCAGCCAAAGCGCAGATCAACATCTATTTTGCCCTGTTCGGCGCTGTCGGAGCGCTGGCTTTATGTGTTTTTATGCCAGTGCTAGCGCAAATTTTTAATCTAAAGCAGCCTGTTTCCATCGGCTTTACGTTGGTTTTGGCCAATGCCGCTCCGGCAGTGTTTGGCGCTGGCGGCATGTTGCTTTCAATGAGTGGTCAAGAGCGGCTGAGGAGCAAGCTGGTTTGGCTGCTCCTACCGCTGGTGTTTGTCACTTATTTAATCGCGGCCACCATGGGCGTGATGGTATTAGCCT
>Ga0209374_1000868_pt1 | contig 31776 bp, 23 predicted proteins | sample SaaInlLV_DNA_10m_FD_184683 | JGI IMG/M metagenome (GOLD analysis project Ga0209374, IMG submission 184683) | Marine microbial communities from expanding oxygen minimum zones in the Saanich Inlet - SI075_LV_DNA_10m (SPAdes) (version 2) | ecosystem: Environmental > Aquatic > Marine > Unclassified ... | reverse complement strand
AATTTCATCTTTCAAATCATCATCAAGCTGTAAGCGTCTCCAACGATTACGCAGAGCAACCGCCACAGCCTTTTTAGCGTCCGTCTGACCGATGATGTAGCGGTTCAGTGCATCAACCGTTTCCTGCGGTGTCATATTTAGTTCTGTAGAAATTTCCATGCGTTTAATATTCCAATTCTTCGTAGGTCACTTTGTCATTTGTGTAGATACAAATATCAGCGGCAATTTTCATAGATTTCTCAGCAATTTTTCTGGAACTGAGTTTAGTATCCATCAGTGCACGCGCTGCTGCAAGAGCGTACATTCCTCCGGAACCTATGCCGATCAGTCCGTCATCCGGTTCGATTACATCACCGTTTCCGGAAATAATTAGTGAGGCTTCGGCACTGGAAACTGCCAGCAGTGCTTCCAAATTTCGCAACATTTTATTGGTACGCCATTCCTTGGCCAGTTCGACAGCAGAGCGCAATAATTTTCCATTATACTGCTCCAGTTTTTCATCAAACTTTTCGAAGAGAGTGAAGGCATCAGCAGTTGAACCCGCGAAACCGGCAATAACCTTACCGTCGAAAGTATTACGTAATTTACGGGCGGATGGCTTCATAATGGTGTTTTGCATGGAAACTTGTCCGTCTCCGGCCATTACAATACGGTTGTCCTTGCGTACGCAGAGAATAGTTGTCATAACTTTATTAAGTAATTCGTGTATTTAGTTTATCTGTCTATAATAGCAGTTGAGAAATTATTGTCCAGACGAGAGATAAATAGCTGTTCCGGACTTAAGACGTGCGGTTGCGTTATTCATCATGCTGTGCGACAAAATATGCCACAACATAATTATATCCGCTCCAGAGAGAAATGACGGTTGAAGCCCAGAGGATGGCAATTCCAACTTCATGGGTTGGGATGCCGATGGTTGGGTAGTGAATGATGAGGAAGCCCACAGCAAACATTTGTGAAATGGTTTTTAGTTTTCCACCGGAACTGGCTGAAATCACCATGCCTTCCGCAGCTGCGATGGAGCGTAAACCGTTAACAATAAATTCACGGGAAATAAGAATTACTGTTAACAGTGCTGGCGCCCGTCCCATTGCTACCAGTAGAACTAGCAGAGAACCAATCAATATTTTGTCTGCGACAGGATCAAGTAATTTGCCAAGTTTTGTGGTTTGCCCTTGATGACGTGCCAGCACACCATCCCAGTAATCTGTCAGGCAGGCAAAAAAAAAGACGAGCCATGTACTGAACAAGATCCAGTGTTCATCTTTACCAATTACCATACCAGCATAAATGAAAGGTACCAATGCTACCCGTAATGTGGTTAAATGATTGGCAGTCAGCCATTTTGAAAAGAAAGCAACCATGAAATATATTTCCTGTCTTGAGTTTTTTTGTTCGAATAGTATGATGCCCTGAACAAGGGGAAAAAGCAATTTACCTTTCAGTTTGAATCAAATTTATGAATTCACTGTAGAGATCATGTGCAAAGAGCAGGATTAGCTAAATTATTTATTGCTTATGCGTTTTAATGTAATCGGTTGGAGTTTCAGAAAAACTCCTGTTGAGGTCCGGGATAAACTGTCGCTGACTCCAAAACAGCAGGTTGAGCTTGGACAGCAGCTCAGCCGCCGTTTCAAGTTAGGCGGTGTTGTAATCCTTAGCACCTGCAACCGTACAGAGTTTTATCTTGTAAAGGCAGAACAGCAACTGGAGCAAATCATTGAGATGCTGGAAGAGTATTGGAAACTTGATGAACTGCGGGAAAGTGTTTATACCATTCAGAATTTGGATGGTGTAAGACACCTTTTCAGGGTTGCCTCGAGTTTAGAATCGATGGTGCTGGGAGAACCGCAGATTCTTGGTCAACTCAAGGATTCGTTTCAATCTTTCAGTGATGTGGAATTGACGGGCAAACTTCTTCATCCACTTTTTACACGGGCTTTTTCAACGGCTAAGCGTGTACGTACAGAAACAACAATTGCCAGTAATGCTGTTTCTATCAGCTATGCTGCGGTGGAACTCGCAAAACATATTTTTGAGGATCTGTCTAAGCAGAGAGTGATGGTAATTGGTGCAGGAGAAATGGCCGAATTAGCAGTGAGGCACCTCATGCGGAACGGAATTTCACAATTGTTTGTGACAAACAGGACATTTTCAAGTGCGGCAGAACTTGCGGAAAAATTTAATGGTATTGCTGTTCCGTTTGATCATCTTGAGCGTCATCTTCATGAGGCTGATATTGTCATCAGTTCAACTGGTGCACGTGACTATATCATCAGTCCGGAACTGGTTAAGCACTGTTTGAGAAAGCGTAAAGCTAACCCAATGTTTTTCATAGACATTGCTGTACCGAGGGATATTGACCCAGAAATAAATAAGCTGCATGGTGCGTTTTGTTACGATATTGATGATCTGCAATCTCTCGTTTCACGCAACCAAGAGGAACGCAAGAAACAGTCTGTAAAAGCCGAAGAGATTATCGAAAATGAATTAACCGAACTGGAACTCTGGTTTAAGTCTTTGTCTGCAGTACCGACTATCAGAAGTTTGCGTAAATCCTTCCATGCTATGGCAAAAGATGAAATGGAGAGAGGTTTACGCCGCATGAAAGTCTTGCCGGAGTCAGAACGAAAAGAAGTAGAATTATTGGTACACCGGCTGGTGCACAAATTACTGGACGATCCATCACGCAATCTCAAAAAAATTGCGCATGCAGAAGACGCACATCTCTATCTGGATTCAGTAACAAAAATCTTTGACCTGAATCCAACTCCAGTTAATCTGGAACAGGCAGAAAAAAAACAACCCAGACTTAAAATAATCAAATCATAACTCATGCCCAACGCTTTTTCAACAAGCGCTTCCAGGAAACTCACTTTTAAGATTGCAACCCGTGGAAGTCCTCTCGCTCTCTGGCAGGCGCGATGGGTGCAGGAAAATATTCTTGAACGGTATCCTGAAATAACTGTAGAATTATTAATTTTAAAAACTACTGGTGATCGTATTCAGGATCGTCCGCTTTCGGAAGTAGGCGGTAAGGGGCTTTTTATCAAGGAACTGGAAACAGCTCTTCTTGACGGACGTGCCGATATGGCTGTGCACAGTATGAAAGACGTTACTGGATTTTTCCCAGATGGTTTGGAAATATCAGTCATTGCTGAACGTGAAGATCCAGGTGATGCGTGGCTCAGTCCTAAATATGGAGGGATTGATGATTTCCCGCAGGGTGGAATTGTCGGAACAAGTTCACTACGCCGCGCTTCACAGTTAAAGCATTACCGGCCGGATTTGCAGATCATGAGTTTACGCGGTAATGTAATCACACGTTTGCGGAAACTTGATGAAGGAGAAGTCGATGCTACAATTTTGGCTGTTGCGGGATTAAAACGCAGTGAGCTTGAAGAGCGTATCACCGAAGTCCTGCCGATGGAATGGATGCTTCCGGCAATCGGTCAGGGTGCAATTGGGATTGAAACACGAATTGATGATCAGCAGACACTGAGTCGCATTCAGCATCTTAATGATCAAACTACCTGGGATTGTCTACTTGCTGAACGTACCCTGCTGACTGAGTTGGAAGGAAATTGTCAAATTCCCTTAGCCGGATATTGTGTCTTAAACGGAGATGAATTGTTTTTGCGGGCCTTAATTGCGGATCCGGAAGGCAAATCTGTTTTGCGCTACGAGGCCCGTGCCGCTCGTCAAGACGCTGTTATGCTCGGCCGGGGGACCGCACAGTGGTTGCTGAAAAATGGTGCAAAGGAAATTTTAGAAAAAGTTCATGCCGCCAAAAAATAAGTTGTGAATTTACTATTAGCTAGATTTATCACTTTAAAATTGATTAACAAAAACTCATGAATAAATGCTGGAAAATAGCTGTTATCGGTTCCGGTCCTGCAGGATTTTATGCAGCAGGTGAGCTTTTTAGGCAGAAGTCATGGGAGATAAAAGTTGACATGTTTGAACGTCTTCCGACCCCATTTGGATTGGTACGCGGAGGTGTTGCTCCGGATCACCAAAAAATTAAATCCGTGCAAAAAATATACACACGTATTGCGGAAAATGAGAATTTTAGGTTTTTCGGAAATGTAGAAATTGGACGTGATATTTTAAAGGCGGATTTACTGGAACACTATGATGCGGTCATTTACTCAGTCGGCAGTCCCGCTGACCGAGAACTTGGGATTCCAGGAGAGGATTTGTCCGGTAGTCACTCTGCAACAGAGTTTGTCGCATGGTATAACGGACATCCCGATTTTTGTGATTATAAGTTTGATTTGTCTGCGAGGAACGCGTTTGTGATTGGAATTGGAAATGTAGCGCTTGACGTGGCCCGGATTCTGGCAAAAACTCATGAAGAACTGGCGAAAACCGATATTGCCGATTATGCGCTTGAAGCATTACGAGCAAGTCAACTTGAAGACATCTGGCTCGTAGGGCGCCGAGGACCGTTGCAGGCTGCCTTTTCACCGGCAGAGTTAAGAGAGTTCATGGAACTCGCAGATGCAGATGTGTTGGTCAAGAAAAATATGCTTGAGCTGGATGCAGAAAGTCAGCAGATTCTGGAAATGGATGCCAGCAACGATACTAAGAAAAATATTGAGATTCTAATGCAGATTTCCAAAAAAAGTGTTTCCGGAAAAAAGAGGCGGGTTCATTTTCTGTTTCTTACTTCGCCTGTTGAAATTTCTGGAAATAAAAAAATTGAAAAGATCACTCTGGTTCGTAATCAACTGGTGAAACGGAAAGACGGTAGTTTAGCTCCACAGGCGACAGCAGAAATTAGTGAAGCCTCAGCAGGGCTTGTTTTCCGTTCAATTGGTTATCATGGTAAAGCTCTTCCGGATCTGCCTTTTGATCAAAAATCAGGCACAATTCCTAATGAATGTGGACAGGTCAAGGATCCGGGAAACGGAAATGTTCTGAGTAAACGTGAATATGTCGCAGGTTGGATAAAGCGAGGTCCTGTCGGTGTGATCGGTACCAATAAACAGGATGCGGTGGAAACCGTGCATCGTATGTTGGAAACATTCCTCAATGAAAAAATGGAAGCCGGAAAAAATTACGCTAATCCGGATATTGTTCCACTGCTCGAAAAGCGAAAAGTGGAATATGTTTCATTTGCAGACTGGAAACTGCTCGATGTTCATGAAACTGATGCCGGACAAAAATACGGACGTCCCAGAGTAAAGCTCACTTCATTAGCAGAAATGCTGTCCGTAATTCGTCAAAATAATAATTGAAAATTCAATGATCCGAGCCTACCGCTTCGGAAACACTTTTGTATCCGTCCCTTTCTAATAAATTTGCCAGTTCTGCTTTAACTTTCATGACAAGCCCCGGACCTTCGTAAATCAAGGCAGTATAAATCTGCACGGCAGTAGCACCGGCTTTTATTTTTTCGTAGGCATCAGTCCCGTTAAAAATCCCTCCAACTCCAATGATTGGCATGTCTGCACCAAGTTCTGCAAACAAAGTCCTGATCATCGCTGTGCTGCGTTTCTGCAGTGGTATTCCACTCAAACCTCCAGTTTCTGTTTGATGTTTACTTTTTAAAGTGGGACGTTCTACAGTGGTATTGGAGGCAATAACACCCTGAATTGAAAATTCTTGAAGAACACGCACACTTTTTTCCAATGTGTCTTCATCGAGGTCAGGAGAAAATTTAACAAGCAAAGGAGTGTTGCGTGAATGATTCCGATCGAGTTCATCACGTCGCGTACAGACAGCATCAAGTAAAATCCGTAGTGCTTCTTTTTCCTGCAGGTTGCGTAAATCCTCTGTGTTCGGTGAACTGATGTTCAGGGTGAAATATTCTGCAAACGGATGGAGCGTGCTGAGTGCAGAAACATAATCTTCAGTGGCTTTTTCGAGTGTTGTATCTTTGTTCTTTCCAATATTGATACCGAGCATTCCGGAATCGATATTTGCAGGATAATCCCGGGACAGTTCAAAAATCTCAGCATCTGCGGATTTGATCTTTAGTGTGTTTGCAACCAGCCTTTCCGCCATTTTCCAGGCTCCCTGATTATTGAATCCCATGTGGTTAATCACTGCTTTATCTTCTAGTAGACGGAAAAGTCTGGGACGAGGGTTCCCGTCTTGCGGACGCGGAGTAACTGTGCCTATTTCAACAAAGCCAAAACCGAGTGCGAATAACGCTGGATGGATCCGGCCGTCTTTATCAAATCCAGCCGCAAGTCCAATTGGGTTTTGAAGAGTTTTAGCAAAGAGTTCTGTGCGTAATAGCGGATTGTCCTCAATAAATTGCTGACGTAAAAGCGGCAGAAATCCAGGAATTTTTGAGAAAAATTCTACGCTGGAGAGCATGCGCTCGTGCACTTTCTCAGCATCGCCCGCAAATAAAAAAGGGCGTAGCTTTCGATAAAGAAAATTTAAGGGGAGTTTCAATTTCCAACCCAGCATTCAGATTCAAAGCTAAAAAGTTCTGCATCCGACTCCCGCCAACTTCCCAGCGGCAATTCTGCTTTATGGCAAAGTTCATAGAGAAAAGTGATACGGTCCCAAGCTTGCGAAAAGGCAACTTCTGCTAAAAAAAATCCTGCGAAGGAACTTTTACTGAGCAGCTGGCTGTGTTTTTCTAGCATCACAGCTTGCGGAGAGATTGTTGTCATTGGAATCAGAATATTTATTTCAAGGCTTAACTTCGGCACATTTATTTTTCCTTTGTGATCGCTAATAAAATATGTACTCTTAAGACTTATTAATTTCTGACTCCATTTACATAATTTCCTTTAATTTTCCCATTTTTATCGAAATCAGTAACGTTCCAAGGGTTATCTTTCTTGAATTCTCCTACTAATTTGCCTCCGTCAGGAAAAAAGTATATTCCCTGTCCACTTTTTTTATCTTCTTGCCATCCACCTTCATATTTGTGTCCCTCTAATTCTCCCCCTAGAGGAAAAGTGAATGTTCCTTGCCCACTAAATTTCCCATTCTTGAACTCTCCAACATACTTCTCCCCGTTAGCCCAGGTATATATTCCTTTACCATGCCTAGTTTCTTGCTTCCATTCTCCTTCGTATTTGTTCCCATTTTGGAATTTAAGCAAACCATTACCGTGTTTTTTACCGTTTTTAAAATCTCCTATATACAAGTTCCCGTCTGTATATGTATAAGTGCCGCGACCATCCCTTTCACCATTTCTCCACTCTCCTTCGTATTTGTATCCATCAGGTAATGAAAGTGTTCCGGATCCATCTGGAATTCCATTTTTATTAATTGATCCAACATATTTGCCATCAATTTCATTATTCCTTTTTTCAATCCAGACCCATTTACCGTCATCACTATGAAGGAACAATATCTTTTCTTTTTTCTTATCAAATATCATTACTCCATTTACCCACTTTTTAATAAGGGTTCCTTTTTTATTTAATTCTTTGATATTCCAAAGTTTCCCTTTTTTAAAATTACCTACTCTTTTTGCTCCATTGTTCCAAGTATATGTTCCAAGTCCATGTTGTTTGTCATTCTTGAACTCACCTTGGTACTTAGATCCACTACTATATATAAAAGATCCTGTACCATTTTTTTTGCCTTTCTCCCACTGTCCTACATACTTGTTACCATTAGGAGATGTGAAAGTGCCCATTCCATGTTTTTTCCCATCCTCAAAATATCCTTTATAAATGGATCCACTTTTATATTTGAAAGTACCTATTCCATGTTTTTTACCACCCTTGAAATCTCCAACATATTGGTTCCCATTGGGAGAGGTATATGTACCGGAACCATTCGGCTTCCCATTGTCTACCGTTCCTTCGTACTTATAATCTTTTAAGGCATCACCATCATCATCCCAGATCCATTTGCCTTTCAACTTTCTAAGAAATAGTGTGACCTCTATTTTATCTCCTACACCTATGATATTTGATCCTTTTACAGAACTTCCTATGAGTTTTCCGTCACTGTTGAAATGTTTAGTATTCCACTCTTTCCCATCTATCCACTCACCAGTGACACTTTTACCATCAGGGAAAGATAAAATTCCTTTACCAGCGGGTTTCCCATTTGATATTATACCTATGTATTTATTTTGAAATCTTTCATCTCCATAAATCTTCCATACATTAACCGGAGATTTCTGCCAATGGTACAACACTCCTGTTTCTGCCGAATGAACTGATAATGGAAAAATATAGAGTAAAAGGAAAATAAAGCTTAGCTTCAAAAGTCTCATGAGTCTTTTTTATTAGTTAGCATAATTCTAATATGCATATTGATAAGATAGTGCCATTATCTTAATAAATTATTAATCGCACCATAATATATATCATTGATGATATATATTATTGAAATAAATTAACAAAAGAAAATAGTATTTACATAAGAAATAAGCCTTTAGATTCAACTGAAAGAAACGCAAGGCTTTATTAGATGTCCATAAGGTGTCTATGAGCCCGAACCAATGACACCGTTCCATAAGTTCGAACCATAGCCAACCATTATACAACTACCTTACACATAAATACAGAAAGTAGTTAGATCAATTTTTTCCTAGATGCTCTATAAGATGCCGCACCAGTCAGATCCCCTTAGTAAAATACCCGCTTCTTGTAAAATAGACATCAACGGCTATATGGAACATCTTCGAAATTTTGGTGGTGTTTTGCTAGCAGAACTTCCGATACATACGGAAGCTAGAGGATTTGAGAAAACTTCCAGACAGACACTAAGCTTAGCTTAATTGTTTGAAACTATTATAAATTGCTGATAATAAATCGTTTCTAAGAATAATCGTTTTAATATGGATCTACCCTTAAAAGGATGTTCTTTTTTCCTCTGAAAGTTGTGAAGTCATTTGTGTTATATTTGATATATTAAGAGAATTAGAGATCGATTAATCAAGTTGCTTAAGCTAAAAGGCTTCTAGTCATCTGAGAACAAAATCAACAATCCGGAAAAGCAATAATACCGATGCAGTACAGTCTGTGACTTTTTTACCTAACAAGGACATCCAGTCTGCATTTTTCACTGGTTCATCGATTTACAATAGCATATTTTGATGGATTTGAAAAAACTTTAATAATTGTGTCATTGATTGTAATTGACAATTAAGCTAATAGAATCAGAAAAAAATGAAGTTTAACTCGAGTATTAATATCAACTTTATTAGTGATTTGCTCAACTAGTATATTACAATAAATTTATTTAATAAAGATGATGGGAATTAATATTTTTTAACCTCTGGAATAATCCATATTATTTTACTCAACCTTCGTTCTGCTTTAACGCTAGGGGACGAAGGTGCAGAAATTAAATTATTGACCTCAATCAAAACAGACTTAAGCCAGCAAAAACTTGCCGTTATTGCCGGATTGTGGATAATAGCCCTTTTTAAGTTTAACTATTTTCAGTATAACCCAGGTGAATTTTAATACATTAATTTTGTCGATTGACGAACGTCAAATCGCAACCTTGACCCTTAACCGTCCAGATGTTCATAATGCACTCAGCCTGGAAATGATTCGTGAGTTGCGGCAAGTAGTAGTGGATTTAAATAAACATCCGGATGTGCGTGCCGTTATATTAACCGGTGCTGGAAAGTCTTTTTGTGCCGGTGCTGATTTACGTTGGATGCAGAAAATAGCTGCTCAAAAACGTGAGGATAGAATTGCCGAAGCCACTGAATTATCAGAAATGCTGGGTGAGTTAGACCAGCTTAAAATGCCTCTAATCGGCCGAATCAACGGACTCTCTTTTGGTGGTGCAGTAGGTTTGATTGCCTGTTGTGACATTGCGGTTGCTGTTGAAGACTCGCTATTTTCTCTGACAGAAGTTTTACTGGGCTTGCTGCCGGCAACGATTTCACCTTATGTATTACGCCGTATTGGCGCATCAAACGCACGGAGAGTGATGCTCAACGCACATCGTTTTGCTGCCCCGGAAGCAGTTACTTTAGGTCTAATCGCCAAAAGCGTGTCTGTGGAAAAACTGGATCAAGCTGTTGAAGATGAAATTTCGGAACTGTTACGCTGTGCTCCGGAAGCTGTTTCTGCAGCGAAACGTCTCATTGCGGAAGTTCGTGGGAAAGAACCTAATGATGTGCGCAATGAAACTATAGAAAAACTAGCAAATGCGTGGGAGTCTGAATCAATCAAGGAAGGGATCGATGCTTTTTTTAGTAAACGAAAACCTGACTGGAATAACGAGACTTGAATAATTATTACTGAAGCAGTAAAAAATTATTTAAACTGCACAGAAGGTGTATTCAAGATTTTCAGTTTCACTGGAAAGAACATGGATTTGGGTTTATTAGGCATACTTAATAAATTTAAAGGAAGAATGAAGATCAGACTTTATCAAAAATACGGAAGTATTATATTTGCGTTTTTCTGTGTGATGTTGGCAAGTCCTGCTGCTGCGTCTGCACAGGTTAAGAACAATCAACTTAAGGAACTTAGTTCAGGATTGTCTGAAGAACAGTTTGCTGCCCCTGCTACTGTATTTGGCGGTGTCGGCCGGAAGTTTCCTATATGGCAGTCCGGACTAGACTTGCTCATACTCAGCAGTCCGCATTACAGTGCGTTCCGAAATCAGCTAGAACTTAGCAATCGTGTCTATTGGGGAGAGTGGTGGTACAGTGATCGCTGGGGAGTAAAGGGTTTGTTATCAGAACAATCCTTCACCATGTTTGGGGAAAGTGGGAACCGTCCACAGGTCAACACGAGTCATCAAGGACTTTTGGCAAAAACGCAGCAGTCTCTCGCGGAATCATGGAAAATAAGTGCCGGACTGGGACTAGCCAAAACAGAGTTTGTTCTCGAGAGTCAACGTAAACTTGGAAATTCGCTGGTTAGTGAATTCAGGATAGGATTTGAATTTTCAGCGGACTTATGGACGGAAGTAGGAATATTGACCATAGACAGTGCCAGCGGTAGCGGTTCTGGGGATCAACGCCTGGGTTCTACGGGTTATTTGATTGGCATGAGTTACGGATTTTAAACATCAGTCAGCACACTAATTATTTAATAGAAAATTATGCAGTTACCAAATTTAGAAGAAATGTCCGCGTCCGAAAAAACGTGGTTTGCCCACTCAATTGCCGGAATGGTTGTTGCTGATGGACGTAGTGATCAAACAGAAATGAATTTTCTGCGGGAAGCAATAAATTTTTTGGAAGACAAAGAAGAAATCAACAATATCATGACTGTCATCAAAGCTGGTAAAATTCCGGAAATGAGTCCCTTGGAGATCGATCCAAAACAAGCTTTCCTGATGCTTAAATATTTGGCTCAGTTAATGGTGGTGGATTTTGATTTAGACACAAAAGAAATCAGTTTTTTCCTCTTGTCTGGAAAGTTGCTTGGGTTTAATAATGATATTCTGACAAAATTATGGAAAAGCGCCCGTTCTCTGTTGGAGAAGGATCTGCCTCAAGGGATCATTGAGTCTGCTAATTTGGAATTAAAAGCTAGTTTGTTAAAAATTAATGATACAGGATTTTCGTTCCGTCTGGGTAAAGCTATGATTCCAAAAACTAAAATAAGGCTCAAGGTCATTAAACCTGCTCAGACAGATCCTCCTTTGGAAGGAGATGATGCTTACTGGGACGTGGTTAACTGTAGAATGTTAAAGCAGTCACGGGTTAAATTTGATGAAGGGTGGTATATGATTAGAGCATCTTTTGAGCAAAAATTAGGGGATCAACATGGAATTTTACAGATTATACAACCCGAAAATTATGCTGCGAATTCAGATGGAGGATTTTTTAAAGCAGATAAAGATTCACTATTAGGAAGTTTTGTGGGCTGTTTTGTATGTAATAATCCAGAAATTAGATTCTATGTCCTACACTCCAAGAGCATGCTTATAGATCAGAATATATTTGGTGTTCCAAGTTATACCAGGTCTGCAGGCAAGTTGGCATATTGTGATTATAATTTGATTAAAGTTGCATCCTGCTCAAAATGTGGATTTTCGAGTGACCAAAAAGAACACTTTAAGCGTTTAGAAGCAGATAAGCCGACGTTTTCTGTAGAGCAATTTTCAACAGGTTGGGATGAGAAAATTTCGCCTTTGCTCAAAAAAGCCCAAGAATCAGCTGATAAATATTATGGTGAAGATCGAGATACAACTCTAGGTAAGCTCTCATATGAATTAGCAATTGCAACCTTTGAACAACTTGCGAGTATCACTCCAGATATACAGAAAAAGGTAGAGGTGCTTCGCAAGCAATCTTCAATGCAACTGACTCTTTCAGAACTGGAGATGGAAAACAAGGAAAGGGATGCTGCAGAAACAAGACTGAACAAAGTTGTAGATATTTGGGTGCCTGTGTTTGAAAACCTAAAAGGTACTGTAATGATTCATGTTTGCTTATTATTATTTCAGATTAATATTTACTTTAATGATCTCCAGTCAGCCGCACAGTATATGAAATTCATGGACAACTATGATCCTGATGGTAAGCTAGTTGAAGGAACGGAAGAGTTTAAGGCGTTTAAATTAAGTGCGGCTAAACTGAAAGCAACATTTGATGACCGTGCAATACTTACTAAAGAAAATATGAAGCATTTTCATCTCGATGATTAATGAAAAAAAATGGTTGAACTGACCAAGAACGAACAAGGCACTGAAAGCATGGAAGAGGAAAATCTTATTTTGCTGCTTCTCAGTCCAGAATTTCGTAAGAATTACATGAAGACGTTAGTGAATCGTTTGATAGACGTGGATGTAATAGTTGCCATTGAAGAAACAAATTATCCTGAAGAAAAAAAGGATAAATATCACTGGATTTTGAATTATCCGGGTGACATCCCAAAAGGAAAAACTCCGGATTCGAATAATAGTAAATTGATATTTCGTGTTCCGGGAAAGGCTAATATACAGGAAGACAAACTAGATTCTGGCGACTCTGAGAGACTGGCTAAAATTATTGAACGTTTCAAGGAAGTTCGACACTCTTGTACAGAACGTGAAAATAATCCAAATTTTGTTAAGGTGGCGATTACTGATGCGGTTTTACGCAGCAGGAGGGACATGATTTTAAAGTACAAAGTTCTTGTCAGTAAACTGGATGAAAAAATTTCTCAGGTTGAAAAATCATACTATCTGGGTATCGGCTATATTCTCAGTACAGCAATTGAGAAAATTACAGGAGTAGCGGTTTTAGACAATTTGATGAAGGGCCTGATTTACGTGATGATTGTTGATGATCTCGATAAACGTACACAGGATGGTTTGGTGGATATTGATTTCAGCAGGAAAGTACTTTCGTATATGTCTACAAGTGATTTTACAAATAAATTGCTGGAGTTCCGTAAGGAACATGCAGATGATGAGTTCGCAAAAGCAAATATTGGGGATTTCATCTTTAATGCTCCAGACTTTGAAAAAGTGGATATTGTATTTTTTAATTCTTGGAAATTCACTGAAGACTCTTTCCCCATCAAAGTTGCCTTACGTAAAAAAACTATTATCAGCAAGGAGGAGGAACGCAAGGAAAAACAAAAAGACGAGACTCCGGCTAAAATTGAGAAAGAAGAGGCAACATTAGCAAAAGTTAAACTGAAATATAAATATGTAATGCGTGAAATAAACAAAATGGAAAAATTTCATTTTGATGACGAAAGCGCGTATGAGGCACAGAACAATTTAAGACGAAGGTTATTGAAAGATATTAAAAGCAGGGAACTGCATTTAAAGGAATTGAAACGACCTGTAAAAGCAGGTGGAGAGGAAAAGATCATAACTTTTGATTTATTTGAGATATTTAAAAGCAAGCAGTCATTTATGGAGCGTATAGCGGATAAAGCAAGCTCTTTAGGATTCGGAAGTCTTTTAGGAATGAATGAGAATGATAAACGAAACAGTTTTGAAAAACTTACTGAAATGGCGCGTTTTTCTAAAGATTGGATTAAAACTTCGACTCAACTAAATAAAATCACTTCTCAAACAGCTAAATTAGCAGGACAACTGGATCAGTTTGTTGAAAAAAATGAATTAACAGGAACTTTAGGGAATCCTGCTCCAGCAGGTTCTGTAAAATATCAACCACTGTTGGATGAACATATTCTGGACTGCCTCGAACTGGCGGCGTTAAGTTGTGAAATTTCCAATTTATCTGAAGACAAGGGCGATCCGGTATAAAAAGTAATTAATATAATGATTTCTTATTATATTAAACCTTTACATACCTCCTACAGTCATTTCAGCAACCAGCACAGTCGGAAGCCCTACTCCGACTGGAACACTCTGTCCATCTTTTCCACAAGTCCAGATACCTTCGCTCATTGCGAAATCGTTACCAACCATACTAATTTTTGACATTGCATCAGGACCGTTTCCAATTAAGGTGAAATTCTTAATCGGTACAGTTTTTTTGCCTTCTTCCACTAGCCACGCAACAGTAGGGACGAATACAAAGTCACCGTTAGAAATATCTACTTGACCACCACTGAACTCCTGACAATAAACTCCTTTTTTAACTGAACTGATAATTTCCTCAGGATCAGAATCTCCATTAGCGAGGTAAGTAGATGTCATGCGCGGTATCGGATAATGCGCATAGGATTCGCGCCTTCCGTTACCGGTGGGATTTGTGCGGAAGTGCTTCGCGCTTATCCGGTCATGCATGTAGTTCCTTAGAATTCCATTTTCGATTAGTAAATTTTGAGCAGAAGGAATTCCTTCGTCGTCGAAATTTATCGACCCGCGTTCGTTTTCTATAGTTCCGGAGTCATAAATGGTACACAGATCTGAAGCTACTTTTTCGCCAATCCTGCCGCTGTATGCGGAAGTTCCTTTGCGGTTAAAATCTGCCTCCAATGGATGCCCTACCGCTTCATGCAGCAATATTCCCGATTGCGCAGGTCCTAAAATAACAGGCATTAAACCGGAAGGTGCCTGCTCTGCGCCTAAAAGTAAAATTGCTTCAGCAGCAGCACGTTCTCCTAAAATTTGCGCGTGATCTGCCTGCTTTAAATAATCCAGGCCAACTCGTCCTCCAATTCCGGAAGATCCATTTTGAATATTGTTTCCGTCTTGGGAAACGCAATGTACATTCATCCGGAACATTGGACGTGTGTCGCGTAAAATGGCGCCGTCTGAAGTGACAACCTGAGTCAGGTTGAGAGCATCCATCATGGCTACTGTTACCCTGTTTATTCTCTCATCGTAGTCTCTGGCTACAGCTTCCGTACGTTTTACCATTGCTATTTTTTGGACAAGTTCAAGATCTGTAACTGTCTCCAGAACAGGATAATAATTTTTCGGAACAAGTTCATTGAAACGAAAACCTTCCTGCAGTGAAACTTCACCGCTGGAGGCAATAGCCGCTGCAGTACGTGCAGCATGCAGCATGGGTTTTAAAGCAAAATCTTCACTGTAGGCATATCCAGTTTGATCATTCTGCACTACTCTAATTCCAACTCCAGAGACGACAGCGACAGCGGAATTCTTGATAATTCCATCTTCCATGATCACGGAATTACGCGTGCTGTACTCAAAGTGAATATCGGCAAAGTCTCCTCCACGGTGCAGTGCCGCACTCAATAGCTGACGTACAACAGCCTGGTCAATGCCCATTTGCCCTTCAAACAGTTGTTTAACGGCTTCAACCGCCGACAAGGTTTGAGTAAGACGGTGAGCAATGTTTTTTGTTTCGAGTGAAATGTTGGTGGTATTCATTGATTTAATTTTATTTTATATTTTTCAGAATTGTCTGATTGTTTCGATTTTCCAGCATTCAAAGATTAACAGATAGTATTTTCAATACATCTCGCAGCTTTTTCATAAGCTCCTGGTTCACCGAGTTTTGCACGGGTTGTTTTTAATTCACAGATCATTCTTTCACGATAGTCTTTATCCTGCAAGAGTCGTACTGCTGTTTCAGCGACTTTTTCTGCAGTGAAGTCATTTTGTAATAATTCAGGGACAATTTCTTTTTCTGCCAATATGTTGACCAGTCCAATAAATTTCGTATCTGCCAGATAACGAGCGATCCTGAAAGTAAGCGGAGCAACACGATAAACAATTGCAAAAGGTTTCAATGCAAGTCCGGTTTGCAGTGAAGCAGTTCCGGAGGCTACTATTGCTGCATCACAGACTTGAATAGTTTCAATAAACTGTTCTGTAATCAATGTGACAGTAACGCTTGAGCATTCAATTATCTTTTTAACTTCAACTAAGTCAAGCGATTCAGCAACAGGCATAATGCAGTTTATCTCACCGACTTGCTCTAGTATATGCGGGAGGCTTTCCAGCAGAGTCGGTAGATGTCTTCTCATTTCACTCGGCCGACTTCCAGGTGCAATCGCCAGCAGAGGTAAATCGTTCTGCAGTCCGTACTGTTTGAGAAATGACTTGTTGTCATTTTCACTGTTTAATTGATCTAACAGTGGATGTCCAACCCAACTGACATCAACCCCTGCTTGTTGATAAATTACTTCTTCAAAAGGAAACAGCACAATCATTTTGTCCACCACACGTTTGATGGTTTTTAATCTGCCTTTTCGCCAAGCCCAGATTTGAGGACTATTGAAAAAAATTACCGGAATCCCTTTTTCTTTTGCATAAGCAGCGAGTTTGAGGTTGAATCCAGGATAATCAATCAGGATCAATACGTTCGGGCGTTCCTCCTCAAGAGCATCACGCATTCTCCAGAGGGTCTGATAAAGCCGCGGAAGATGCCGTACAACTTCAACTAAACCATGGGCCTGCAAAGTGTCCAGCATGTAATAAGGACGAAAATTTTCTCTTAACATCTTCAAACCGCCGATGCCAAAAAAATCGATATTGGGATTGTTTCGGGCTAAGCAACGGATCAATCCAGCTCCATGAATATCTCCGGAAATTTCTCCGGCAATCATCATTATTTTCATTAGGTATACTGGGTGGAGGCTGTTTAATCTTTCTGCTTGTCGTTGATAATTACTGGGAATTATTTTTAAATACCAGACCGACCTGAGGGAACCCCGCGTTTTTAAACAAAAGCATCAGTTCCATCAATATTCCATAAGGCACCTGTTCATCCATTTCCACGTATACAGGCAGTTTTTGCTCCCAAAGCTTTGAATTGTTCGTCAAAGATAGTGACAGGCTTTTGAGAGAGTAAACCTCATCACGAATAGCAATCTGCATTTTTTTATTAACAACGGCCAGCATTGATTCTCCGTAATCCGGAAGCCGAGCTTCCAGATTACCTTCAGGAAGTTGAATAGGTAGAGCGAGAGTCAACAGTGGTGTAGAAATGAGAAAGGAAACGAGGAGTACCAGCAACACATCAACAAAGGGTGTGATGTTGATTTCAGACATCAATTCCCCACGCAGACGACGGGCATGTCTAAATTTTCTCATTTTTTAGGTAATAATCGTTGTTGAAGGTGGTGCAACAGTTGTAGCGCGAAATAGTCCATTGTCTCAGTCATGCCCCGGATTGTTGCACGAAATAGATTATAACCCAAAGTCGCAGGAATCGCGGCAAAAAGACCCGCGGCTGTCGCAACCAATGCCTCCGCAATTCCTGGACTGATACCAGAAAGTTGAACAGAATTGAGTTCAGAAATACTTAGAAATGTGTTAATAACACCAATTACTGTACCAAATAAACCAATGAACGGTGACGTGACTGCTATCGTGGCAAGGAGGGCCTGTCCAGCGTTTAAATCTTTTTCTGCCAGCAAAATACGGGCCTCAAGCATACGCTCGAGTCTGTCCATTAATTCTCTACGGTGACCGTAATCTGATTCAGGATTATCTTTCAGGAATTGTTTCAGTTCACGGTCCCCCAGCGTGAACATTTCCTGGAGTGGATTTTTAGGCATCTTGCTGAAAAAGAGACGAAGTTCGTCCACGCGTTTTGAACTATCCAGATACTTCAAGGCACGTGATTGGAGGTATTTCACCCGAATGAGGCTGAAAAATTTGATAAACAGCGTGATCCAGACAATTACCGAACAGCCAAAAAGTACCACAAGGACACTGAAGCCAATACTACTGAAATCTGTAGTAAATGGGAGAGCTAAAAAATCCATTCACCTGTTTATGGTTTGAGCAGTAAAGTGAATTCTACTCTCCTGTTTTTGTCCCAGTCACTTTTACCGGAACTGTTGTCGAGCGGAAATTCTTCACCATAACTGATGATACGAGCAAGTGCTGAGTTTGGAAGGTATGCCATGATTGAGTTGGCTGTCGCATTGGCCCGGCGATGACCCAAGGCAAGGTTGTACTCATCACTACCACGTTCATCTGCATGACCTTCAATCTGCAAAATCATATCACCTCGTGCCTTCAGGGCCTTCATCACACAGGAACTCTGCTGTCGCAAAAGTTTTAGATAATCGGGTTTTATTGTTATTTGATCAAAGTCAAAGTGGACTACAGGCATTAATCGATCATTATTAACGTCACGCAGACTTCTGTCAGCAATGTTAATATCTTTTGTATTGAGCAGACGCTGATGAATATCTTCCATTTTAACAGGTATATTTTTACAGGAAACTAATTTGAGAGCAGAAACAAGGGCTAATCTGGAAATAGGTATAAACATAGTGGGTTTGTCGTCCTGCTCTGGCGCAACTATAACGGCCACTTTTACTTTTTCCTGAGCGCTAGAAGTTGAATACTCAGCTTTCCCGAATACTTTACGTTTGGCTTTATCATACATACTTCTGATGTAGTTAATAGGGCCGAATGAAAGTTCTGGCTCTGTCGAGGACACAGCCATAGATTCCTGTTGAGCAACTATTTGTGAATCATCGCTTGAACTGTCCGGGTTAACTACCTGTGTTGAGGATTCTTGAGTGAGGTCCTCTGTAATCTCTAGGGTTTCAAATTGGGTTGTTTTTGCTGATCCGGCATCGCTTTCTGAAGCTTCAGTTTGTGCCAACAGTTTAACTTGAGCTGCTGTTTCCGAGGCGGCTTCTGTTTCAGCAGCTTTCAAAGCCGCCTCCTGCACTAAAAATTCTGCAGCTTTTTCTTCCTGTTTACGTTCCTCTTCCTCAATTTTCTGAACATGTTCCAAGTCCATTTCTTGTTCTTCATCTTCTTTCTGCATCTCTGCAACGATCTGAGGCTCCAGACTTTTGGAACCGCAGCCTGAAAAAACGAGGGAAAGAAGTGCAAAGCTGACGGTGAAAAATTTTAACATCTGCATATTTTTTTAGTATGTTATAAAATTTTCTAGTTTTTGTGAAAAAAATCTTCAAAGAAAATTGTTCATTTTATAAAGATACGAACAATCACAGCCTAACTCGCTTACTCCTATTTTGCAATGTATATCTATCCAGAAGATAGAAAAAAAGATGAACTGCTTTCAAATACAGGAATGTGCCTCCAGACTTAAAAAGTATTATTGAAGAAAGACAAAAGTAAAAATTATTAAAAAGTCCTAAATAATCTTTTAAAAATTAGCTCATGAGTGCTATATTAATTGATTAAAATCAGTCATTAAAATGAACTTAAATAGTCATTGTTTACTTGACTATTAGCTAAATCAAGTGTATTTAAAGCGGGATGCAAGTTTCCAGATTTTCTAATATTTTTTTAATACATTTATTTTAGGAATTATATAATATCTTGTCCATGAATAATATTCGATTTTTGAACAAATATATCCTGAGTATTGTTGGATGCATTATTGTATTAATATCATTTAATATCAATAATTTGCGGTCAGAAATAATAAATCGCAGCCGGCCTGAACCTGAAATTCGTGAACGTATCCACAAAATACTCAGAAAAACACTGCAAGAGGATTATGTTGATGTATCAGTCATACTGCATTCTGTCCTTGATAACAATCCGATTAAAAAAGACAGTGAGCTGATTCCAGGAGTCAAAATAAAGACAGAGGATAAAGAAGTACTAGAACTATTAAATTATCGCATCATAAATCTAACAGTTAACAATTCAGTTAATGTGAATCAAGTAGAAGCGCGTGTCCGTTCAGAAATATCTGAACTTAATGCACAGGACCGTTTTGAGCAGTCGATCGTGCTGGAAAAATTACAGATTGAACGCCCTGACTTTTCAACAAAACTTGTTGAATACGTGAATTTACTGGTGGATGCAAGATCGGATTTGAATCGTGATGAACTAGTTACGGCACAGGAAAAATTGAAACTTGCGTCAGAAATCAGTGCGCAATTTCCCGCAGGTTATGAGATGCTCGGTGTAGATCAGTTGATTCCGGAATATGTTCCGGAAGGCACCGGCGCAATCACACCTGCGCAATGGGGCATTATCGGTACACTAGGAGTGTTACTACTTTTGACTTTGGCACTGTTTTTCTTTATCTCACGCAGCACCCGCGAAACGGAGGATAAAGAACATCCACTGCTGGGGACTTTGGGTAAAGTTGCCACAGCTATAGAAAGTATGGCACCGGAAGAGGAGGAAGAGGAGGAAAAACTGGCTCTTCCTGAAGATGAGGCTGAAGCAGGTGATGACGATGAAAAAATTGATTATTTTGGTTTCGTACGCAAGATGCCTTCAAAACTTCGTGCAAACCTATTGCAACAGATCGAACCTGCTAAGCAAGCCATGGTTTTCAGTCAGTTGGATCCTAGTGATATGGCTAGTATTCTCAAGGAACTTCCTGCAGAAGATGCTTTAGCAGTGGTACTGTCGATGAAGAATGTCAGCGTTTCACCAAGCGATTTGGAAAATTTAGCAGAGGAACTGGCTGTAACTGCAAAAAAACTACCTGTCTCTTTTGATGGTCTGGGACGCATCGGGGAGCTGTCGGGGCAGGTAAGTGCAGAACAGTGGAAAAATATTCTTGAAAGCACAGGAGAACTTGAAAAGAAAAATCCGGACCTCGCAAAAAGTGCAGGGGAGTCCATGGATCAAATAAAAGAACGTAGTCTTTCATTTGAAGAACTACAGGGCAGCACAGAGATCGATGAAGAACTTGTGGGTAGAGTGATGGAACGTTTTGAACGTTCCAGATTAAGCACCGGAGGGAAAGTTTCTGTTCCGTATCTGTTACTTGATGCAGACTCTTCGGTGACTGAAAAAATAATGAAAGAATATACTGAAGAAACTCGAAAGTATTATCAGGAACAACTGCAGGGCTATGAAAAACAGCGTGAAGAAGATGAGGAAGACAAGGCTAGAATAGATCAGTTAAGGGATCTTCACCGTAACGTTTTTATGAAACATGTACATCAGGAACTAGCTAAAATTTGGGATAAAAAGGAGTTATGAAACAAAGAAACGCAGACAAATTAGGCACACTATTTGGTTTTATAGCCGGTACGATATTTATCCTCTCCGGTATTCTTTGGCCCGCACAATATTCAAATATAGCTCTCTGGTTGGAAAGTACTGGTAATGCAGACTCAATAAATAAATTCGTGATTCAAATTTTACGTTTTTTTGATCTGAAATCGCTTTTCATTGTCTTTGGTGGAACAATTTCGGTCACTTTTATTGCATTTCCTTACAGAAAGACTCTACGAAGTTTTGCTAGTATTCTCAAGGTCTTTGCAGCAGATGTCGCGGAAGAAGCCACTCAGGAAATTTATGATCAATCCAAAATAATTGCTGAAAAGCGTTACAGTGGGAAACGGATTACTAATGATGATCTCAATAATCTTGAGAATCCGTTTATGCGTCGTTGGATAGAAGGATTGATTGTTAGGGAACAAGTAGAAGAAGAGTCATTGCAGCAAATATTAAAATCAGAGGTAGCAATGTATGAACAGCGTGCAGATGAAGAAATAGAAATATACGATTTTATGGGTACTGCCGCACCAGCATTCGGGATGGTTGGAACAATTGTTGGACTAGTTCTAATGTTAGCAGAAACAGGTAGTATTCGTTCAGTTATGCAGGCTATGTCTATTGCCATGCTGACCACACTGTATGGTGTGATTTTATCCAACATGGTTTTATTGCCGATTGCTGAAAAACGTAAACAACTTAAAGAATCTAATCTAGTTTTACTTGAAATGATTTCTGAAAGTGTGAATCGAATTGCTCGTCTTGAAGCGCCCTATACAATTCTTCAGGAACTTCAAAATTTTCTGCCTCAAAAACGACTCACATTTGATGATCAGTACGGATGATATTTACTGGTTTTTTTAAGCGTTCGTTTTAACTTCTGCCAGTTGAAAGAAAACCTAATATTTAAAATAGCTTCTATAAGCAGATAATATGTTTGGGGAAAAGAAGACTAAAAGTAAAGAAGCTAAGTGGATGGTGACTTTTGCAGACCTAATTACTCTGCTTTTTTGTTTTTTTGTTTACTTATCGTTGTTTAACAAACCGCAAGTCGACCTTAAAACGGGATTTTTAGTCAGTGACGAAACAATAATTGATTTGGGAGAACATCTACCAAATGATATTGTCAGTAGTCTGAATGCCATGAAAGGTTTGTTTTTTGAAAATAAAGAACTATTTACTGAAAAACTAGAAACAGTGCTTGGTCCAAAACCAACTTCACTCTACAAAATTGAAATTTTGATTCAAAGTATTGCCAAGGGAACAGTTGTCGAGACTGCCGGCATCATGAAAGTGAAGGTGTTGATCAACGATCCAGTTGAGGAGGATTTAGAAATACCAATCTTTTTTGCAGGAAACGCTAGGAGGGGACCTACTGATTCAAAACTCTGTACAACAGAAGGTTTATCGAGTACGAATGAAGAACTTCAGGAGTTCGATTATATGCTTGGCTCAGAAGTTGCGATGATCAAGGCAGGAGATACTGAAACTTTTTTTCCTTTGTGCGTAATTGATGATGAACTGTTTGAGGGTGATGAAGAGATTATGGTGCAGATAGGAAAACTTCGTGGAGACGTAGAGCGAGGAAATTTTGTAAGTATGACTGTAGTTATTGTTGATGATGAACAACCACCTTCAGTAAATTTTATAATAGAACGTCGTGATCTTTACAAAGGTATTTCAAATGTTACAGCATATCTTTCTCATATCAGTGGCATTAAAACTAAAATTCCAATCACATTTGCTGGAACGGCCAAGCATATGGAGGACTTCCGCTTTTTGGATGGGAATACAATTGAGATATTTCCTTTCACAGAAAAAGGAACATTGGAATTTGAAATTCTACAGGAAGAAGTACCTTTTTACGCAACGAGGACCCTGGTCTTAAAAATGGTTGAAGATGCCATCATAAATGGTGAAGCTGGAAAGAATACTACGCAGGTGAATACAATCATTGGGGCTCAGGAAATGAAAGATTGTAGTGGCATAAACCGTTTCCTGCGTGAAAATACGAACTTTTCTACATTCGAACTGAATGCCAGCAAATCACGTTGTATTCTTTCACTTCCTTCGGGTTTTCTGTTTCAAAGTGGTGGCGCACAAATATCCCCTGAGGTCGTGACACAACTCAGTAGTTTTTTGAATGAAATCAAAAACAGGTATGAACTAGAAGGAGATGCAATCAGAGTGGATGGACATACTGATGATTTACCACTTGGAAAAAAAGGGAAATATAGAAACAACTGGGAACTGAGCATTATGAGGGCCACTAATGTGGCGACACTTATGATGGAAAATGTAGGCTTTAATCCAGAACGCATTGCTATTTCAGGATATGCTGATACTCAACCAAAATCACCATATCTCAATAAAAACGGTGTTCGTAAAAGTGGAAAAGAACTGCGTGAAGCACGCAAAGCAAATCGTCGGGTAGATTTGATTTTCACGCGTCCGGTTAGTAAAGAACGAACAAGAAAATTTTTTCCCGATCCTAGTGCACGCTAAGTAATGCTATGTACTATTTGCATTTGCGGTCCTTTGTTATATTTGTAGTCTTAGTTTTTGTTCTAGGCACTAATTCTGTAACAGCTCAAACGAATGAAATCGAACAAAGTTCAGAGTCTCCAGAAGAAATACTGATTTTCCGGACCTCTCCGGGAAAGGAAATTAGCGCAGATGGCTGGTTTCGTTTTCAGGTCAGTGCTTTCAGCCCACTGCTAGTGGTAAAAGTTAACGGTTTCGCGCAAATGGTGAAAGAGGACGCAGACTGGTCGGAATATGTGATACCATATTATTTGAAAAAAGGTAAGAACCTTTTTAAGATTTTTGTGCAGACAAAAAAAGGAGAGCGTGAACAGGTATTTATTGTCATTTATGAACCTGTTGAGAAAAAGAGAAAATCTCCACCGCCACTGAACGGTGTTGTCATGTTCGGACAAACGAACAGCGACAATATTCTCAGTGTCCAAGAAAGTAAAACAAAAACAAGCGCAGCTAAAAATGATTTGCTATTGTCTGCAGCATACGCTTTTGCAATAAATAAGGAATCAGCATTTACGTTAAATGCTGTCCTTAAATTTGACCGTCACCAAAACCGTAGTCTGGTTGGAGATGAAGTGTTGTTTAGGCAGTTCGGCTCAGAGTATAGCCATAAAAAACTTTTGGGATTTGAATTCAGCACAGGTTTGGGGCAGAGTGTGATTAGCCTCAAGGACGCGAATACTTCTGACCCTCACAATGCAGGAGAATTTAGGGAAGATATTCGCTCTTTTTATCTTTCTGTTGGTGGAAATAAAAGCTGGGGAAGAACATTTTCTTTATCTCTTAAAATACAGTTGGATAGTCAGAATAAGGTAAAAACTGATTCAGAAGACGGAACAATGACCAAGACTACTTTAGGAGCAAAGACACGTTTGGGAAACTTTAACTTTCAGGGACTTTTAGATTCAAAGTCAACAACATTTAATGCTGCAGAAAAAGATTATCAGTCAACACTGCTTGATACGGGGATGTCATTTGTATGGACTCCTTGGGTTTTTGGTCTAAATTATCAAAACACGAATCAACAATATAAAAATGTTGATCCAGCGTCAAATCTGGTTTTGAAGAATAAAAAAGATGTAATGTCTCTAAATTTTAAATATGCGTACAGTAACTCAAAAATATTAGGAGTGGACTTGAAACAAATTAAACAGGATTCTAATGATGCTACAAAAGTATTTATAGACAATCAGTATGTATTTCAGTATATTTGGATGTTTTGAGTTTTGGGTTTTGATGATAATGCATTTTCAAAAGTCAATTACTGTGAAAAATAATTTAACCACGGAGTTAAAGATGGTAAAGAGAAAAAATTATTACTTGTTAATTAAAAATTAAAATGATTTTAGTTAAAAATATATTTCAATCTTTGCTGATACTGTTTTTGGGTCTATATTTCCTGGAAACGGCGGCAATTGGTGTCGAAAATTCACTAGAACTCCATTCCGGAACAGTGAAATTGATTAGAGACGGAAAAAGTCGGATTATAAAAAAGGCAGGTGAAACTTATAACCTCATGGCAAATGACCGAATACAAACCGGAAATAAGACACAAATAACTCTCTATTTGAAAAACAGGGATAACACTGTCAAATTGTTTTCTAACAGTTTTTTTAAATTGGACGACCTTGCTGTGGAAGAAAACAGTGTTGCTTTGCTGACCGGAAAAGGGAATTTTAAGATCAAACCTCTTCCGCAGAATTCCACTACTGAGAATGCAGAAGCTAAAAACTCAAAAAATGGAAAAGCAAATAATCTTGCTGCAACACTTGGAAGTAAACTAAAAGGTAAACTAGCTAAACGCGGAAAATCAAAACTTCGTGGTAAAAAGAAGCGTTTTAATATTCGTACAGTTTCGGCACTTTTAGGAGTACGCGGGACTGAGTTTGTTGTTGCTACAACTGGAGATACAACAAATTTACTTGGACTGTCCGGAGAAGTTACGTTGGCTTCGCCAGAAATTCCCGATTATGAAATTCCTGTATTGGCGAATGAGGTTTCAAATGTGCGCGAAGGTTTAGGCCCTTCTGTACCTGTTACAGTTTCTCCTGAAGAAAGAGATAAAATCGCAAAAGGTGACGGTAAAGAAAGTTTTCAGCAGGTTCAGTTCGGAAAGTCTGAATCTGTGGGTTCTATACAATCACGCATTAAAAATAATGATGAAACTTCAAATTTTGAGGAAGAGAATAACAATGAAGGAGGAGTAATGGATCAACTGGATCGTTTAAATGAACTGGAAAACACTCTTGCAAATGCTCAAAGTGCGATTGACGCTGCGAAAAGTAAAACCTTGATCTTGAACTTAACATTTACGAATCGTGATTAAATTAAACAAAAGATGATAATTAATTATTGCAAATTTAAAACCTTATTTATTACTTCGCTGTTGTTAGTGATTGCAGTTTCCTGTTCGGATATAGAGACGGAAACTAACGGTTATGCTTCATTAAAGATTAATCTTGATGATGTTTCAAGTCGCAATACAGGACGTTCCAAACTTGCATCAGGTATGACCAGCAGTGAGGCTAAAACGATTCTAGCTGTATTGGTTCCAGCCGTTCAGTGCGAGACAAGTTCTGCAAGTTCAAGCATGGAATACAGCCGTGCATTGGTTGACACAATTACTAAGGAGGCACAATTTGTGGTGCCGCTTGCTACACAGGTCAAACTCTGTCTATATTTTTACCGTGACACTTATTCTCTGAATGAATTAAGTGCAGGTAACAATACCTCAGATGGATTAGGAGAATCCGGTATTTTTTCTATTGATTCAGAAACTACTGCTAAAACTATTGAGGTTGAATTTTGGACTACTTTATACTCAACGGTTAATATTGCAATCAGCAGTAGTGAAAGTAGTGTTGGGATAGCGGAAGGTGTCACCGGAACGGTCAAGCTCAATTCGAATTCTGGAATGCTGATTGACAACCAGACATTTACTACCACCTCTTTAGACAATGCAGGCAAGACAGTTGTGTTTACTAATGTTGTTTACAGTACGTACAGTGCTAATATTGAATTGGATGGATTTTACCCAGTAACAGAAGCTTTTTTAGTAAGTAGCGAGACAGAAACTCTGGATGTAATAATGACACCGAATCCAGTTGAAATAGGCTGGTTGAGTTTTGATGTTGATAGTATGAGCATAGTACAGGAAGGTACGTCTAGTTATGCGAAAGCAAGTGGGAAACTTATACTGAATGTCCCCATTGCGCAAAAAGACAAAGTTACTCAAATGATTTCTCTGATGCAGGTTAAGCGGGTTGGACTTAATAATCTTGCCGACGTTACTCCGCCGATTTCTCTTTCTAATTGGACTAAATCGGAAGGCACAGACTATGTAACATACTCTACATTATTTTCAACAGCCAGTGCGATATCACTGGTTCATGGCACAAATGAACTTCAAGTAGTTATTACAGTAAATGCTGAATCAAAAACAGTGTCTATAGGTACAATTGATTACGATGCATGTGTAGACAGCAACACTATGTGTTTAACCCTCAGTTGGTCTGATGGACTAGATCCTGATCTGCACTCATATTATTTCCCGGATTGGACTTATAATGAAGAAACCACAGATGCAAGTTTCGATAATTATAAACGTGGAAGCCGTTATTGGGTCTACAGTAATGCAGCGCATAAAACATACTCTGGAACAGGAAGTGTAATTCAATTGGAAGATGGTAACACTTCTGCTGAATCAGAGGTGCAGGTTTGGGCTACAGACAGTCAAAAAGTAGGTAACGGAACTTATCTGGTTTATGTTGAGGATGTCAGTGAATTAGATGTACAGGATTTTAAACTTGTTTTGTCCGGGCCAGGTTTAAGTGCAGATGTGACTTACGGGCCTTATGATTTTAAAAACGACGATAATGTGTCCACGACGGAAGCAACGAATCCGCAAGCAGTATTTTTTATTCAGGTTGAAAATAATTCAATTGTACGTTCAGACACTATTACACTTGGAGCTAGTCTGTCTGCAGATTTGAGCCAATGGACTGGTGACTTGAGCAATTCTGTGCTAGAATAAAAGGTCGAAAAAAATACGAAATTGAAAGTATTGTATTTTCAGCACTAAGAATAAATTTAACTATACTAGTTTTTTAGCATAAAACACTGATTCACCTCGCTCGAAGCTAAACTGTTTTAGTGAACTTCCACAGATCATCATAGTGAATTAGATGGCGTGATTTTTAATGTGAAAGGAATTTAGCCTGACTTAATGAAATTTGTAAATAAAATTCTAAACCCTCGTATTTTGCTTGTGCTTTTGGTACTAGTTGGCGGAGCTTTGTTTACAATCTTGCAGGGAGTAGAAACTACCTGTGTTTCCACCACAGACGGCTCGCTTACCGAGCAGAGCACTTTTGGCGAAGGTCAAAGTACAGAGTGCGGGTCTGATTTCTCAGCAGGTTACGATTACATCATCGGTGCAGGAACCTTCGTAAACTGGAGTGGTTTTGAAGGAGCAATTTTTGGAAATGTTGAAGTAAAAAGTGGAGCTACATTAGACATTAACGGAAATGCTTCTTTTGGAGGGACTCTCACCAACGCAGGTACATTGAACGTTCAGCCCCAGACTGAGACTTCAGTTAAGCCAGCTCCAACCAGTACTTTCTACACCATCAGCAATCCTACCGGACACACTTCTGAAACAGGTGATAATTCCACCTTTAACGTTAATCTGAATGCAGCACCTCTTGTGCCTGCACCTCCCGCACCTCCAACAGCTCCTGCTAGTGATATTTTTGACATCAGCGATCCTTCTGGACACACCGAAGAGGGAGGAGCAACCACTACATTCAATGTTTCCTTAAAGGATGATTCACTCTTTCCTTCAACACCGGCATTACCTTCGGTACCTAGTAGTGATTTTTTCAACATCAGCAATATTTCAGGAAACACGTCTGAAGATGGTACTACTGCAACATTCAATGTCGCACTGAAAAGTGCACCTTCTGCAAATGTAACTGTAAGTGTCACCAGCAGCGATACTGCAGAAGCCACTGTCAGCCCGGCAACCCTCACTTTCACTCCTGCTAACTATAATACCACACAACAAGTGACAGTCACCGGAGTTGATGATAATGATGTAGATGGACATGAGGAGTATGAAATCAGTTTGTCAGCTACTGTAACAGTAGAAGGATATGCAAATGATATTACTGACAACCTGAACAGCAGTGCTTATACCATTTTTGGTGGTCAAAGTCCCTCTTACCAAAGTGTTGAGAAGGCATTTGATGGAAACACCTCAACTAAGTATTATAATCAAGGTGGTGCAGGTACCGGTGTAATCATTGACGCAGGTACAGCTTCTACTGTAACTACCTTAGGTTTAACAACTGCTGAAGATGTGCCCGATCGAGATCCAAACAAATTTTCTCTGTATGGATCAAATAACGGAAGTAGTTGGGTTTCTATAGTTGAAAATAATAGTTTGAACCCGCCGAATGGACGTAATACTAATTATTCAGATACGAGTTTCAGTAATAGTGTTGCATATCAGTATTATAAATTGGTATTTGAAACAACACGTAACGTAGGATGGAATGAAGTACAGATTTCAGAGGTACGTCTGGGTGGAACGTTAGATTTAGATATGGATGAAACTGCAGCAGTGGCACTGCACAACCTGGACGATGATACAGATGTTACAGTAGCAGTTTCAAGCAGTAATACCGCAGAAGGAACAGTCAGCCCTGCAACCCTGACTTTTACAGAGGCTAACTGGAACACAGCTCAAACAGTCACTGTAACAGGAATTGATGATTCAAATTCAGATGGACATCAAAATTATCAAGTTAAACTGAGTGCTATTGCCGAAAACGGCTTAGTGGCTTACTATCCATTCAATGGCAACGCAAATGATGAAAGTGGTAATGGGCATGATGGGATAGTAAATGGAGCTACTTTGACAGAAGATCGGTTCGGAAATATTAATAATGCCTATAAATTTGATGGTGTTGATGATTGGATGAACACATCCACCATAAATATGACATTAAACGAAAAGTCAATGACAGCATGGGTAAAGCTTAGTAATACAACTCAACAAGGTGGAGGTGTTGTTTCACTTCAAGTTGGAAATGATTTTGATTCTATAGTCTATAATGAACAAGATACAGGTTGGGGTTTTGGGAGCGGTAATGCTAGTCGAACAGAATGGTCTGGTGTTAAAGAAGATGAATCAGAATGGGTTTTTGTCAGTGCTGTGTATATAGATTCCTCTTACAAATTCTATAGAAATGGAATACAAATCCTAGAATCAACAGCATTTGAGGCCAATTCTTTTTCTGCATCAACTAATATTTTAATTGGAAGAAGACATGTTCCGAGAGAAGATAATACTTTTCTTTCGGGCGTAATTGACGAAGTCCGTCTTTACAATCGTGCCCTCAGTGAGAGTGAAGTCAAGCATCTCTACCTGAATTCCAAGGTGGATGTCACCCTGCACAACCTTGATGATGATGCAGAAGTTACAGTAGCAGTTTCAAGTAGTAATACTGCAGAAGGAACAGTTTCTCCTGAAACTCTAACTTTCACAGGATCAAACTGGAATACAGCCCAATCAGTAACGGTTACTGGAATTGATGATAACGATGCAGACGGGCACCAGGCTTACGAAGTCAGCGTATCTGCGGTAAGTCTGGAGACTAATAATCCTGAGGTAACAACGCTTGCAGGCAGCACAGAAGGCTCCACAGACGGCACAGGTACTTCAGCACAATTTAATAATCCTAGCGCAGTAACAACCGATGGAACGAATCTATATGTCGCAGATCGTGATAATAATAGAATTCGTAAGATAGTTATCTCAACAGGAGTCGTAACAACGCTTGCAGGTAGCTCGCAGGGTTCAGCAGACGGTACAGGAACTTCAGCAAGTTTTAATCTTCCTTGGGGAATAATAACCGATGGAACGAATCTATATGTTGCAGATCAGGGTAATCACAAGATCCGCAAGATAGTAATTTCAACAGGAGTAGTAACAACGCTTGCAGGTAGCTCGCAGGGTTTCACAGACGGTACAGGTACATTTGCAAGTTTTAGAAATCCTAAGGGAATAACAACCGATGGAACAAATCTATATGTCGCAGATCAGAGTAATCACAAGATCCGCAAGATAGTAATCTCCACAGGAGTCGTAACAACCTTTGCAGGCAGCTCAGATGGATTTACAGACGGTACAGGTAGTTCAGCACAGTTTAGTCAACCTTGGGGAATAACAACCGATGGAACGAATCTATATGTCACCGACAAGGGTAATCATAAAATTCGGAAGATAGTAATATCAACAGGAGTCGTAACAACGCTTGCAGGTAGCTCGCAGGGTTCCGCAGACGGTACAGGTACTTCAGCACAGTTTAGTATTCCTTGGGGAATAATAACCGATGGAACGAATCTATATGTCGCAGATAAGGATAATCATTTGATTCGGAAGATAGTAATATCCACAGGAGTCGTAACAACCCTTGCAGGCAACTCAGATGGATTTACAGACGGAACAGGCACATCAGCCAGCTTTTCCATACCTTCTGCTATAGCAACTTATGGAACGAATCTATATGTCGCAGATCGAAATAATCATAAAATTAGAAAAATTGCCTTAAGTAAAACTGAATCAGCAGATGTCGCACTGAAAAATCTCGACGATGATTTTCCAGGTACTCCGCAAATTGTTGTGAGCGGTTTGCTGTCCAACTCAGGACAACTCACAGTGCAAAACAGCGATTTCACACTTTCAGGAGGAGCATCACTAGATAACGGGACAATGGATCTTTCAGGTTCGACTGTGATTCTTGGTGGCAACTTTAACAAAAAGGGCGGAACTGTCAATGCAGGATCTTCTTCTCTCAAACTTGCAAATGCGGTCAATATTTCAAGTAATGATGTGTTGACTATTCAGTCACTTGACTTGAATGGAAAAGCATTGACGATTAGTGCACAAGGTGAAAATGGAGAAATAGCTAGTGCTTTGACAATAAATAATCTGCTGACTCTGGACAATGCTAGTTCTCAAATAAATTCTGAAAGCTC
>Ga0209374_1000864_pt1 | contig 31870 bp, 29 predicted proteins | sample SaaInlLV_DNA_10m_FD_184683 | JGI IMG/M metagenome (GOLD analysis project Ga0209374, IMG submission 184683) | Marine microbial communities from expanding oxygen minimum zones in the Saanich Inlet - SI075_LV_DNA_10m (SPAdes) (version 2) | ecosystem: Environmental > Aquatic > Marine > Unclassified ... | reverse complement strand
TTGCATGTGCCACTGGATATGACTTTCGCGGATGCTCTTGGCGATCATTCGGAGGACACGCCAGACGCTTATGAACGGTTGATCATGGATGTGATACGAGGGGATCAAACGCTGTTTATGCGCGGTGATGAGGTGGAGGCGGCCTGGAAATGGACCGATCCAATTATTGAAGCCTGGGAGGCGCGCAATGATGTGCCCAAGCTCTATGAGGTTGGCTCGGCCGGCCCAGAAGATGCAATGGCGCTGATCCACCGTGATGGTCGGCGTTGGCGCGAGGTGAAGTGATGCAGCTGAACTCTTATGAAACCGCAGCTGACATGATGCAAAGCCTCTCGGCTGAGATCGCATCACAGCTGTCTGCGGCGCTTGCGCTGCGCGATCGTGCCTGTTTGGCCGTGCCGGGCGGCAGCACGCCGGGACCGCTGTTTGATCTGCTCAGTCAAGCGCAGTTGGATTGGGCCAAAGTGACCGTGATGCTAACAGACGAGCGCTGGGTGCCATCGGACAGTCCGCGGTCAAATACGGGATTGATAAAAAATCGCCTGTTGGTCAATGCCGCCAGCGCAGCACAATATATCCCGCTTTATGCGGCAGGCTTAGATCATGTCAGCGGTGCCCATGCGCTGACCCAGCAGGTTGCGCCGAATTTGCCGCTGGATGTTTTGGTTCTGGGGATGGGGGCGGATATGCACACCGCTTCGCTGTTTCCCGGCGCGCCTGAGTTGTCTTTCGCGCAACATGAGTTGGCCGATGCGGTTATGCCGATGGTGCCTGTGGCATCTGATCTTGAGCCGCGCGTGACGTTGAGCGCCCAAGCGCTTGAATCGGCGCGTCAGACCCATGTATTGATCCTTGGGGATGATAAGAAAGCGGCCCTATTGCATGCGCAAACACAATCGCCGGCTGATGCGCCGATTGCACAATTTTTGCCCAATGCAACTGTGCATTGGAGCCCGGTCTAGGACAAAACGATGTACGCGGATTTAAAAGAAAAACACAGAGCCGTAAGCGGACGTCAGATTATCAGCCTATTTGATGATCAAAGAGCCGCCGAGTTCTCGGTGCAGGCCGATGGTTTGCTTTTCGACTATTCCAAGACAAATATTGATCATGAAACCCGTGAGATGCTTTTGTCGCTCCTCGACAAGGTCGATTTTCCCGAAAAACGAACCGCTATGTTTGCCGGCGAAAAGATGAATATCACGGAAAATCGCGCGGTCCTGCATACCGCTTTGCGCCGCGGATCCGGTCCTCTTATCGTCGAGGGGTGCGATGTCATGGAGCACGTTCTGGCCACGCGGATGCGGATGTTGGAATTTGCTGAGGCGGTGCGCTCTGGCGCGGTGCATGGGCAGGGGGGCGCCTATACGGATGTGGTGAATATCGGCATTGGTGGCTCTGATTTGGGCCCGGCGATGGCCTGTTTGGCCCTCAAACCCTACGCGCAAGGCCCGCGGTGCCATTTTGTAAGCAATGTGGATGGCGCGCATATTACCGATATTTTAGAAGATTTGGATCCGCGCACCACTTTGGTGATTGTGGCGTCCAAAACTTTTACCACGATTGAAACTCTCACCAATGCGCAAACAGCGCTGCGGTGGATGGCTGAGGCGGTGGAGCGGCCCACCGATCAGTTTGTTGCCTTGAGCACCGCGGAGGATAAAACCTCTGACTTTGGGATTGCCGCAGATCGCGTCTTTGGATTTGAAGATTGGGTCGGTGGCCGTTACTCGCTTTGGGGGCCGATTGGTTTAAGCCTGGCCATTGCCATTGGGGCGGAGCATTTCCAGGCCTTTTTAAGTGGCGCAGAGGCGATGGACCGGCATTTTCAAACCGCAGCCGCACAAGAAAACTTACCCATTATCTTAGCCCTGGTCGGGGTGTGGCATGCCCAGGTGGCCGGATATGGCACCCGCGCTGTCTTACCCTATGAACAGCGCCTGTCGCGCTTTCCCGCCTATCTCCAGCAGCTTGAGATGGAGTCCAACGGCAAGGGTGTTGCCATTGATGGCCATGAGCTTACCGACCCCTCCGGGCCCATCGTTTGGGGCGAGCCGGGCACCAATGGGCAGCATGCCTTTTATCAATTGATCCACCAAGGAAGCCATATCATCCCGTGCGAATTCATGCTGGCCAAAGAGGGACATGAGCCGCAATTGGCGCATCAACACCAATTGCTGCAAGCCAATTGTCTGGCACAATCACAGGCCTTGATGCTTGGGCGCGATCTGCCAGCGGCGCTGGAGATTGCAAAATCGAAAGGCTTTGAGGGCGCGGAATTGCAGCGCCAGGCCAGTCACCGGGTGTTCAAAGGCAACCGCCCATCCACAACATTGATCTACCCCAAACTCACGCCCTTTTGCCTTGGACAGCTGATTGCGCTTTATGAACACAGGGTTTTTGTCGAAGGGGTGATCCTCGGGATCAATTCCTTCGATCAATGGGGGGTTGAGTTGGGCAAGGAATTGGCCACGGCTTTGGAACCTGTGCTCAAAGGCGACAGCGCTGGGGGCGACAATGACCCCTCAACATTACAGCTTGTGGCGCAGCTGCGCGCTTAAAGCATCACCACCCGGTTCTGACGCGCCGAAAGCTGGGCGGCTTGACCCATGCGCACGGCCCAAATCCCATCGGTGAGACTGACCTCAGGGGCGGCGCCCTGCGTGACCACCTTTTGAAACCTTTGATGCTGATAAAAGGTTGAGCCATTGTGATCGCCCGCAGCCAAAAGCGCTTCGGGCACAGGGGTGTCGATCCGGCGTGGCCCCATCGGGCTGCGCGGGCTGATCACCACATGGGGGACCGGCGGGGAGGCCATATGTGCCGGCCAAAAACGCGCCGGGCCAGGCACATTGCAGGCGATCTTTCCTTTGGGCCCAACAGCGTGAATTTCTTCCTGATATTCTGAGCCTTCCGCGAACATGCACAGCTCAAGCATGGCACGGGCGCCGCTGGCGAAATCGACGATTACATAGCCGCAGTCCCAAATGTCAGAGCGCCGCCCGGCATAGACCTCTTCTCGATGGTTCACTTCTTGACCCGCGCTGGCCATCACCCGTATGGGATCGGATTTTAAAATCAGCCGCATGAGATCGAAGAAATGGCAGCATTTTTCGACCAATGTGCCGCCCGAATTGTCATTAAAGCGATTCCAATCACCCACCTTTGGCAAAAACGGAAAGCGATGCTCGCGGATGGTGAGCATTTTGATGCCGCCGGTTATGTCCTCGGCTTGATCAATCAGCGCCGCCACCGGCGGCATAAAGCGATATTCCATCGCAACCCAAACCGGGGCGGGGTAGCTCTGTGCGAAGGCCGTGGCCTGCGCCAAATCAGCCGGATCTGTGAAGAGGGGCTTTTCGCATAGGATCGGCAAGGCTCTCAGGGCTGCGATCTGTTGCAGCTGCGGCAAATGGCAGTGATTGGGGCTGACAATCACCAAGCAATCCAGAGCTTCGAAGGCGAGGAGCGCTTCCAAACTCTCCACCATCGCAGCCTTTGGCAAAGCCTTCGCCGCGCTTGCGCGCATTCGGGCGTCCGGTTCAAATACGACAGTGATCTGCGTGTCGTCCAAGAGTTCAATATTTCGAATATGCTCCTGGCCCATCATGCCGCAGCCAATTAATCCATAGCGTAGTGTCATTATCTGTCCTTATTTGATGCGTGCGACATAGCGTGAAACTGAAGGATCGTACCAGTTTCGTGAAAACTCGAGGGCCGCGCCGGTATTGGCCCATGCGATTCTTTCGACATAGCCGGCTGTTTCTCCGGGGCGCAGGCCGAATTGATCTATGCCCCAGCTGGGCGTTGGAGCAAAAGAGACATGATCCTCGGCCCGTACGATCCATAGGCCAAAGCGGGTTTGATAGGTGTGATAGAGCGATTCTGAAATCTCTTCTGGCGCGATATGATCGGCCACTGAACCGTCGAGCCATATTTCTTCCAGAGCGGCGGGCTGGTGATCCAAAAATCGCAGGCGACGAAATCGAAAAGCGGCTGAATCTGGCCCAAAATGGGGCGCATTTTCGGGTTTTGCAAGCCGGTCGACCGATAGGAGCTGCGCCGTTGGAAGGCCCGCGCCATTGAGAGCCTCTAGGCGAAAGAATGAATAAATATTAGCGGCTTGCGGGCCAATATTTATGTAGTTTCCCGATCCTTGCTTGCTGCGGATGAGATCTTGCTTTTGCAAACGGCTTAAGGCCTTGCGAAGCGTGCCCACGGCCACGCCGAATTCTGTTGCCATGGCCCGTTCGGGCGGCAGCCGCTCTCCATCGAGCCATTGCCCTGCGGTAATGCGCCGAGCGATGGCTTCGCTTATCTGCACATAGCTGGGCAAAGCGCCGGGTGAGGGAGGTCTATAGGCCATGAGAATTGCGAATTGATCCACTATTGATTTACATCTTGATGTGAGGTTTAAACATAAAATGCAAGCCTTCTTTTCGAGACCACAATGACCGTCGTCCCAATTACATCCGCTGATTTAAAAGCGGCCGAAGTCTCTTGGTTTTCGGCCCTATGTTCTGATGATTACCAATTTCTTGGGGTGCCCGATGGCGCCTTGCGGTCCTCTTGGGCGCATTGCAGCAAGATTGTGCAGCAGTCAGAGGCCAATGGTTTTCGCAATATCCTATGCCCATCCTCCTATCAGGTTGGGCAAGATACTTTGTCATTCGTCGCTGGATGCGCGCCGATAACCGAGAAAATCAATATGCTGGCGGCCATTCGCTGCGGTGAGATGCAGCCGATTATGTTAGCGCGGACTGTCGCAACATTGGATCACATGCTCAAAGGCCGTTTGACCTTGAATGTGATTTCATCTGATTTCCCAGGCCAAAAAGAGCCAAGCCCCTATCGCTATCAAAGATCGCGTGAAGTGGTGCAGATCCTCAAACAGGCGTGGACGGCCGATGAGATCAACTTTGAAGGGGAGATCTATAACTTTCAAGGCGTCAGCACAGAACCGGCGCGCCCCTATCAGCAAAACGGTGGCCCGCTGCTGTATTTTGGTGGCTATTCGCCCGATGCGGTCGAGCTTTGCGCTGAGCATTGCGATGTGTATCTGATGTGGCCGGAAGATCGGGAAAATTTGAGCCAAAGAATGCAGACGGTACATGGGCGCGCGGCCAGCTATGGTCGGACCTTGGATTACGGTCTGCGTGTTCATATGATTGTGAGAGATACGGAGCAAGAAGCGCGAGAGTTCGCGCAGGAGTTGGTCTCGAAGCTTGATGATGAAACCGGCAGCGCCATCCGCGACCGGGCCCTGGACAGTGGATCCTATGGCGTGTCGCGGCAGGCACGGAATCGCGATTTGGCTGATATCGAAGGGTTTATTGAGCCGCATCTTTGGACCGGTGTGGGGCGTGCGCGCTCTGGCTGTGGCGCGGCTCTTGTCGGATCTGCCGATCAAATATTGTCTGAGCTCGAGGCTTATCAAAAGATGGGCATGCGATCTTTTATTTTCTCTGGCTATCCGCATTTGGAAGAATGTGACTATGTCGGCAAACTGGTCTTGCCACATATGGCAACATGCTCTTTGCCGCATGAATATGGGCGCGTGCCCCATGAGACCCCTGCAACCCCACTTGGAAATGGACCTCGCGTTTAATGGAACGAATTTCACTGAATGAGACTGTGGCGCTGAGCCGTTTGATTTATGGCATGTGGCGCTTGGCAGATGACGCCGACACCAGCCTGCGCCATGTGCAGGCGAAAATCGAGTGCTGTTTGGCGCAGGGCATCACGACCATGGATCAAGCGGATATCTATGGCGGCTATGCGGCAGAAGAGGTCTTCGGCAATGCCCTGAGAGCGGCGCCGCATCTGCGCGATCAAATCGAAATCGTGACCAAATGCGATATTCTCGTGGGGGCAGGGCGCTATGCCAACACGCGGGTGAAACACTATGATACCTCTGCGGCGCATATTGCCGCCTCGATCGATCACTCTTTGCGTCTTATGGGCACGGATAAGATTGACCTTTTGCTGGTGCATCGGCCAGACCCGCTGATGGACCATCATGCGACCGGCGCGGCTCTGGATGCGGCGGTGGCCTCTGGGAAAGTGGCATCGGTGGGCGTCTCCAATTTCAAGCGCCATGATTGGACCTTACTGCAATCTGCCATGAAAACGCCCCTGGCCACCAATCAAATTGAAATGAGCGTTGTGGAAAATAGCGCATTTACCAATGGCGATTTGGCCTTTTTGCAGGAATTTGGGGTGCCCCCCATGGCTTGGTCGCCACTGGCTGGCGGCGCATTGTTCCGAGGTGATAACCCTAAGCTTTTGGGGCTGTTGCAAGATATTGGCGCAGGTGATGCGGCTGCGGCCGCCGTGGCATGGCTGCTGGCGCATCCCGCGCGGATCCTGCCTGTGTTTGGCACCAACAACCTAACGCGCATCGCCAAATTAGATGCTGCCTGTGCGATTACATTTGACCGTGAGCTGTGGTTCGAGGTGTTTGAAGCGGCCAATGGTCAAGAGGTGCCCTAGCCGCGACCGCTATGGCCTGCGCCGTGGTTTTGTGGATGATCCGAGAATTAACTCCGTATCTAACAAAATACCTTCCGGCGCGCGTCCAGGGTCAGCAATGATCTTTAACAAAAGGTCAGCGCTGAGGCGGCCGGCTTCACGTACCGAAGACCGCGTTGCGGTATAGACCGGCACCGCAGCGGCATCACGAAAATATGACAAGTCATCATCATGGGTGATGACAGAGACATCCCGCCCGAGTTTCAAATCCCTTTCGTCGAGCGCACGCCGGATCCCATTGGCCATGATGATCGAAGAGGTGACCAGGGCCGTCGGAGGGGTGGGCAGGTCGAGCAGAGTGAGCGCATTTTTATAGCCATTTGGCTCGGTCATTTCGCTATGTGTGAGATAGTCATCGGTCAGTTTGATCTGGTTTTCTTCGAGCGCGCGCCGATAGCCTTTTGCCCGGCGCATGGCAAAATCCATTTCTGCCACACCGTTGATCAAGCCGATGGTTCTATGCCCCAATTCGATCAGCAATTGCGTCGCTCGATAAAAGGATCGTTCATTATTGACGTCGACCCAATTGTATTTCTCAATTGTGTTGCTTGAGCGCCCATGTACAACAAAGGGTATATTGAGATCACTGAGCTGGGCGATGCGTTGTTCGTTGGCACGCGGCGCATGCACGACCACGCCATCCACCGCAGAGCGCGCGGCCAACTCCTTATAGCTGTTAAACTCATCTTCGTCTGGCACCAAGGAGAGCAGCAAATCATATCCGCTTTGCGCATAGCGCGCGCTGGCACCGGCAATGAAGTCGGCAAAAATCGGGTTGACCATTTCATGTTCTTTGGAAACCGAAACCAAATGGCCGATTGTCATTGATTTTCCCGTGGCCAAACGCCGGGCTCTGCTGTTGGGTTTGTAGTTGTGTTTTGCCGCAGCCGCGAGGACCAATTGCCGGGTTTTTTCACTGACCTCGGGAAAGCCGTTGAGCGCGCGACTCACTGTGGTCTGAGACATGCCGAGCTCTTGCGATAAATTTTTAAGATTTGTAGAATTCGCCAAAGCGCTTCCAGTCCTGTACAGATTTTCTCAGCGGAAGCTCTCGACGCCCAATTCTTGGGAGTCTGAGCTATAATTTGCCTATTTCTGTCTCATTTTTGAAAAAAAATAAAGACATTTTTGTCCGATCAAGAATTTTTTTTGAATTGACAGCCGGTCAATTGGAGAATATCTCAAAAAAATCCAAAGCGCTTTGAGGGCTTGTGGAGGTAAATAATGCTTGCAATTTGGACCCGAAAACTGTGTTGTATCTCGGGAAACCTTGCGGGTTTTTAAGTTACCGTTTTGAGCGGCGTTGCGACTTGGTAGCGGCACGTTTTGGAAGGGTAGAGATTATGACAAGACTAGACTTTTGGGAGGAATAAATGTCTTTTTCGAATAAACTTTTGAGCGGGGCTGCGGTAGCGGCTTTGTCGATGTCTTTCGCCGGAATGGCGCAAGCCGATGCCTGTGACACGCCGTCTAAACTCGGCGATCTTGGCAATTTTGCAGGTGAGGTTATCACCATTGCAGGCTCTATGGAGGGCAAAGACGAAGAAATGCTGCTGAACACCGTCAGCTGCTTTGAAAAAGCGACAGGCGCTGTTGTGCAATACTCCGGCTCTCGTGATTTTGCCGCTTTGGTGGTTGCTGATTTGCGCTCCAACAACGCGCCTAATATTGCCATTTTCCCGCAGCCAGGTCTGGCGGCTGACATGGCCAAAGAAGGTCACTTGGTGCCGCTGGGTGACGATCTGGCCGATTGGATGACGTCCAATTACGGCGCTGGATCTTCATGGGTTGATCTGGGCACATATGCCGATGCCGATGGCAAAGAAGACTTCTACGGCTTTGCCTTTAAAATGGATCTGAAATCCTTGGTTTGGTATTCTCCAGAGCAGTTTGAAGACAACGGCTATGACATCCCCACGACGATGGAAGAGCTGATTGCCCTGTCTGATCAAATGGTAGCAGATGGCAATACCCCATGGTGTATTGGTGTGGAATCGGGCAATGCGACCGGTTGGACAGCGACCGATTGGATGGAAGATCTGATGCTGCGTACAACATCGCCAGAAAACTATGACCGCTGGGTGTCCAATGACCTGCCATTCAACAGCCCTGAAGTGCTCAATGCAATGGAAGTTTATGGCCAGTTCTCGCGCAATGATGACTATGTTGCCGGTGGAGCCTCCTCGGTTGCGACAACCTTCTTTGGCGATGCTCCAAAAGGCTTGTTCTCCTCACCGGCCAGCTGCTTGATGCACCGTCAGGCCTCTTTCATCCCAGCCTTCTTCCCGAAAAAGGGCGAGGAAGTGGCAAATGGCGAAGCAGATTTCTTCTACTTCCCACCCTATGCTTCCGCAAATCTCGGCAACCCAGTTTTGGGCGCTGGCACACTTTGGACCATGGCCAAAGATTCGCCTGCCACTCGGGCGTTCTTCCAATACATGACCGAAGCATCTGCGCATGAAGCTTGGATGTCACAAGGTACATTCTTGACCGCTCATAAAGGCGCAGACTTGGATGCCTATGCGACACCTGCCTTGCGCAAACAGGGTGAAATCCTTTCCAATGCCACCACATTCCGTTTCGACGCATCTGATCTGATGCCAGGGGCGATTGGTGCAGGCGCTTTCTGGTCAGAGATGACCGCTTTCGCAAATGGTCAGGATGCTAAAACCACGGCTGACAATATCCAAGCCGCATGGGATGCCATCAAATAAAATGTGCCTGATGTGATAAGATTGAGGAGCGCAAAGAGTATTTGCGCTCCTTTTTTCCAAGATCCCCAGTTATCAGATATGATTTAAGGTTCATGCGATGCGCGCCCTCAGCCCGATTATAGCCAGCAATGGTTTTGCGATATTTCTGACAATTGTCTTTCTTTTGCCAATCACAGCTATTTTTGCTTTTGTTGTGACCACGCCATTGGATGATGCGATGGCAAATTTGGGCCTATGGATGCACGCGCAGTGGCAGTGGTCTTTTCCCGAGTTTGACACACAAGAGCGGTTTGCAAAAATGGGGTTCGCCTTGAGATCCGTTGTGATTGCGGTGGGGATTTCATTCTTTTATTTCGGTATTACCAATTGGCTGAACGCCAGTTTGGCGCGGGTGCGTTGCAAAACCTCACTTGGACGCCAATCTAACGTGATCGAAGCGATCCAGCCTTGGATTTTCGTCGGCCCGACTTTGGTCTTGCTGCTTTTGTTTTTGTTGGTGCCGGCCTTATCCACATTGTCATTGTCGTTTCAAGAATATGACGGCACGCCCTCGGTGCGCAACTATGCCTTCCTCTGGGACCCTGAGTCATTGGGATATTTGCAATTTCGTCTGGCGATGCGCAACAGTCTGATGTGGCTGATCCTCGTGCCCTCGACTTGCATCATTTTCGGTCTTTTGATCGCCGTATTGGCCGATTCCGTTTCTTGGGGCGTTGTGGCGAAAACCTTTATCTTTGTGCCTTTGGCAATCTCCTTTGTTGGGGCGGCGGTGATCTGGCGCAATATCTTTGCCGGTGGCGGGATCGAGCCGCTGGAGACACTCAATGGCATGACGCCCTCCTATCAGATCGGACTGCTCAAATCTTTGCTCGGTCACACAGCCGAATATAACGAACCGCTTTATAGTTTGAAATTCTGGGGCAATTTCTTTTTGATGTGGATCTTGGTTTGGGTTCAAACGGGCTTTGCTATGGTGATTTTCTCGGCGGCGCTGCGCGGTGTTCCAGAGGATACGATCGAAGCGGCGAAGATTGATGGAGCCAATCCGTTCCAGATGTTTTTCCGTGTGAAGCTGCCGCAGATCTATTCCACCGTTTTGGTGGTTTGGACGACATTGGTGGTATTGGTGCTTAAGGTTTTCGATATCCCCTACGCATTATCTGCCAATGATGACGATAAATTATTGCTCGCGACCATGATGGAAAATGCGCGTAACAACTGGTCGATTGGCGGTGACAATGTCGACAATCTTTATGCCTCTATCGCGGTGATGCTTATGCTCACAGTTGTGCCCAATATGGTGTTCAACGGCTGGCGCATTCGGCGCGAACAAAAAGAGCTTGAGAATTAAGGTACAGATAGATGACAAAAACGTTCAGCCATATTGTCCTAGCCCTCATCGTATTTATTTGGGTGGTGCCGTTTGTGGCGCTGGTCTCGACGTCGATGCGCTCTGAAGTGGCCGCGAAGACCTCCGGCTTTTGGACTTCATTTACACCAACCGAATTGGGGCATCGCTTTGCAACCCATGAGCGCGGCGCTATGGAGCCGGTTGTGATCATGCGCGGTAACATCTTAGAGCGGATCAATGTCGCGACCTCTGGTTATGCGATTTCGGGCGATGTGAAATCTATTTTGATCAAAACCCGCATCGCTGATCCTGAAAACCCGGGAAAGACCAAATTGGTCCGCAAATTGGTGCCGGCGGGCGAGGTGATGGATGTGCGCGGTGGTCGTTTCGTATTTGACACCAATGGTGATTTCACCTGGACCTTTGACGAGGGCACAGCGCCCAAGCCCAAAAATCTTGATGTCTTTATTGATCAAGATCCAGCTTTCGGGGCAGATGCCTATATTGAAGTCTTGTTTGACAATAAGAATGTGCCCAATGCTTTGATCTCCTCATTCATTGTCACCATTCCCGCGACGATCATTCCCATCACAATTGCCGCCTTTGCCGCCTATGCCTTTGCTTGGATGCAGTTTCCCGGCCGCGACTGGTTGTTTGTGATTGTGGTTTCGCTGATGGTGGTGCCGACCCAATTGGCTTTCCTGCCCATTTTGCAAGGCTTTAGTGGAATTGCCTCTTGGGCCACAGCTTTAAACCAATGGTTGACCGATTGTGAACTGACGGACAGCTGCCAAGTGGCGTCCAAGTCCTTTGCCAGCCTTTGGATCACTCACACGGCCTTTGGTTTGCCGCTGGCCATTTACCTGCTGCGCAATTACATCGTCGGCCTGCCCAAAGAGCTTTTGCAAAGCGCACGGATTGATGGAGCCAGCCATTTGCAAATTTTCACGCGGATCATCGTGCCATTGTCCGTTCCGGCTTTGGCGTCCTTCAGCATTTTCCAATTTCTTTGGGTATGGAATGACTTGATCGTGGCCTTGTATATCGGGCCGAACAATTCGTCGGATTTGGTCTTCCCCATTCGGCTGCAAAAACAATTGGGAACCTTTAAAGATCAGCTGCATTTGCTGAATGCATCGGCAGTGATCTCTATGATCGTGCCTGTGGTCGTATTTTTGTCGATGCAGCGGTATTTCATTCGCGGCCTGCTGGCCGGCTCTGTGAAGGGAGGTTGATTATGACCCAACTTAATATGACCCAACTTAAGTGGTGGGAAACTGCCATTATTTACCAGATCTATCCGCGGTCATTTCAGGATTCCAATTCTGACGGGATCGGCGATTTACCGGGGATTACCACCCGGCTTGAATATATCGCCAATCTCGGGGTGGATGCGATTTGGATAAGCCCATTCTTCCCTTCGCCGCAGAAGGATTTCGGCTATGATGTCTCTGATTACTGCGACATAAACCCTGAATACGGCAGCTTGGCGGATTTTGACAGGCTGATTGCCAAAGCCCATGGGCTGGGACTCAAGGTGATGATTGATATCGTGCCGGGCCATTGTTCTGACCAACATATTTGGTTTGAGGAAAGCCGGCAGTCGCGCGACAATCCCAAGGCGGATTGGTTTCACTGGGTGGATCCACTGGAGGACGGCTCTGCGCCGACCAATTGGCTTTCATTTTTTGGCGGCCGGGCCTGGACCTGGGAGCCACGGCGCCAGCAGTATTACTTGCACAACTTTCTTCCGAGCCAGCCCAATCTCAATCACGCAAATCCAAGCGTTATTGACGCCTTTTTGGATATTGCACGCTTTTGGTTTGATCGCGGCGTCGACGGGTTTCGCTTGGATGCGGTGCATGCAATCAATGCCGATACCGCGCCCTATCGCAACAACCTGGCGAAACCGAATTTTAAACTGGGCAGCTTGCCGCAAGAGCAGCAACCATTTTTTCGGCAGTTGCATGACAGCGCGCAGCTCAATCAACCCGCCATTCAGGGTTTCATTGAAGCCTTTCGCAAAGTCGCCGATGAATACGATGGGGACCGTTTTTTGATGGGTGAGCTGCACGGCGATGATCCGGTGTTGGCCAGTCAGACCTTCACGGCCCCCGGGCGCTTACATGCGACCTATAACTTTAACCTGCTTGAATGGGCTGGGCTGGATGTGGCCGGTCTGGAGGAGGCGATTTCAAGCGCGATTGAAGCCTTTAACGGAACGGGGCGTCTCACTTTCGCCTTTTCCAATCACGATGTGCCGCGCTCTGCCACACGCCAATTGGCGCCTCTGGGTCTTGGCGAAGAGCACCAAGAGGCCTTGCAGTTGCTCTTGTTGAAATTGGAATCCTGTCTGATCGGCTCGACCTGTATCTATCAAGGCGAGGAATTGGCGCTCAGCGATGTGCAGGATATTCCACTCGATCAGATGCAAGATCCTTGGGGAATTGAATTTGCCCCGGTATTCCTTGGTCGTGACACCGCGCGTACGCCGATGGTTTGGCGCAGGTCTGGCAATAGATGGGCTGGGTTTTCCGATGCTTCCAGCACTTGGTTGCCCCTCGCAGACACCCATCGCGCACGCGCCGGCCTCGATGAGGCAGAGCGCCCCGGCTCAGTCTATTGCCAATTTGCCGAGTTCTTGGCTTGGCGGAAACAGCAACCAGCCATGATGAGCGCCAATAGAATGACTTTAGTGGCCGGTGGCCCGAAAGAGATTGTCTTTGATCGCATTTCAGAGGCGCAAAATCTAAGATGTCGCTTCGATTTTGAAACATTAACAGCATCCATTGCGGAGATTTAAATGGCCCAGGTAGAATTAAGGGATGTGAATAAGGCATTTGGCAAGACGGAAGTCATTCGCAATGTCGGGTTGGAAATTGAAAAGGGCGAATTTGTTGTCTTTGTTGGACCGTCAGGTTGTGGCAAGTCGACTTTGCTGCGTCTGATCGCCGGGCTTGAGACGCTCACCAGCGGCGATATTTGCATTGCCGATAAGACCGTCACGGATCTGCCACCGTCCAAACGCGGCATTGCCATGGTGTTTCAATCATATGCGCTTTACCCGCATATGACGGTTTATAATAACATGGCCTTCTCCCTCGATCTGCAAGGGGTGCCCAAAAAAGAGATCCGGGACCGGGTTGAGGCGGCGGCGAAGATCTTGCAGATGGAGACCCTGCTGGATCGCCGCCCTGCAGCGCTCTCAGGCGGGCAGCGCCAAAGGGTGGCGATCGGTCGGGCGATTGTCCGTAATCCTGATGTATTTTTATTCGATGAACCGCTGTCGAACCTGGATGCGGCCCTGCGGCATGACACAAGGGTTGAGATTGCGCGTTTACATGCCCAATTGGGGGCGACAACGATCTATGTCACCCATGATCAAGTTGAAGCGATGACCTTGGCAGATAAGATTGTCGTGCTCAAAGCGGGTGAGGTGATGCAGGTGGGCGCGCCGATGGAGCTGTTCAATAAGCCGGCCAATGAGTTTGTTGCTGGTTTCTTGGGCTCTCCTTCAATGAATTTCTTTCAGGGCAGCTTGTCTGGGAAGTCTGATGCGCTTGACCAGGGACAGTTTTCTGGCAGCGGTATTGAGACCGGCGACGTGCGCTTGGTTTCAACAGAGAAATCCATTGGCGATGCGGTCAAACTTGGCATTCGTCCGCAGCATTTGGTTTTGGATGACAAGGGCCCCTTAGAGGGGACAGTGTCCTTGGTTGAGCGTTTGGGCACAGATACAATCGTTGAGCTGATGGCCGCTGACAACACACTCTTCCGCTTTGCCACCGCAGAAGCGATAAACCTGACTTCTGGCGATACTGTGCGTTTTGCTTATGACCCTGAGAAAGTGCATATATTTTGATAAAGCGGCGCGATTTTCCCGAAGGATTTATGTTTGGAACGGCCACATCGGCCTATCAAATTGAAGGCCATGCCCACGGCGGGGCCGGGCTTACCCATTGGGACAGTTTTGCCAGCACCCCCGGAAATGTTGTGCGCGCGGAGCATGGGCAATTGGCCTGTGATCACTATCACCGCTTTGAGCAAGATTTGGATCTTGTGGCTGCGGCAGGATTGGACACCTATAGGTTTTCCACCAGCTGGGCCCGCGTGATGCCGGAGGGCAGGGGCCCGGTCAACCAAGAGGGTTTGGATTTTTACGACCGTCTCACGGATGCGATGCTGGAGCGCGGATTAAAGCCCGCAGCGACGCTCTATCACTGGGAGATGCCGTCCGCTCTTGAAGATCAGGGCGGCTGGCGCAATCGAGATATTGCCAATTGGTTTGGTGATTTTACCGATGTCATCATGGGACGAATTGGGGATCGGATGTTTTCGGTCGCCCCAATCAATGAGCCCTGGTGCGTTGGCTGGTTGTCACATTTTGAAGGGGCCCATGCGCCGGGGCTGCGCGATATTCGCGCGACCGCACGGGCAATGCATCATGTGCTTTGCGCCCATGGTACGGCAATTGCCCGGATGCGCGCCCTGGGCATGACCAATCTCGGAGCCGTGTGCAATTTTGAATATGCCAATCCGGCCGATGACACCGAAGCATCTCTCGCTGCCGCCGCCCGCTATGACGCGATTTATAATCGTTTCTTCATGGGCGGTATTTTTCATAAGTCCTATCCGGAGTTGGTGCTAGAGGGGCTTGAGCCGCATTTGCCGAAAGGTTGGGACAGTGATTTTGACTTGATCGGGGCACCGGTTGATTGGTGCGGTATCAATTATTATACTCGTTCAAATATAGCAGCGACAGATGGCGCCTGGCCAAATGTACAAGCGGTTGAGGGGCCGTTGGATAAAACCCAAATGGGGTGGGAAATCTATCCCGATGGGCTTTATGAATTTATTATGCGCACCCATCGTCAATATACCAAAGGCTTGCCTATTTATGTCACGGAAAATGGCATGGCCAATGACGATTCGATCGTTTCAGGCCGTGTCACCGACGATGCGCGGATCGCCTATATTGAGGCGCATCTGCAAGCGGCCCTGCGCGCGATTAAGGACGGCGCACCTTTAGTGGGCTATTATATCTGGTCGCTCTTGGACAATTATGAATGGGCCTTGGGCTATGAAAAACGCTTTGGTCTGGTGCATGTGGATTTTGACACGCTAGAGCGCCACCCAAAAAAGAGCTTTGAAACGTTGAAACGCTGGGTTGAGCGATAGGGCTCAAGCGCGTCTCGGTTTTTTGACCCCACGCATTTTGAATTGGCAATTGCGGTTTTGCAACCGGTTGCAAAAAATCCGAATCGGATTATAGTCAGCCTATGTTTCGAGCCTGCGGGTGGCGCACTGTCCTTGTGGTGATTGCTGTTCGTGAGGTTTGGAGCCGTGTTTTTAAAGGTTTCCGCTACAATATCCTTGGTAAAAAGGAAGAGCTGGCGGGCGGCAAACGCTCAAACTATTTTGGGCAACCCGGAAAACTTCATTGTGCGCCGGGCACATTTTGGGAGAGAACTATGAAAAAACTACTATTGACGACTGGCCTGACTGCCTTGTTGAGCACAACAGCTGCGGCGCAGGAAATTGGCGCAACATTCTCACGGTTTGATGACAACTGGTTGACTGTTTTGCGCACCGGAATGGTTGAATATGCCGGAACAATTGATGGCTTATCTTACCAGCAAGAAGATGCCTCCGATGATTTGGCCAAGCAAATCGACCAGGTGCGCAACTTTGTAGCCTCTGGTGTCGACGCCATTATTGTGAACATTGTTGACACCTCTGCTGGTGCTGCTGTGTCTGCTGCTGCTGGGGATACACCGCTGGTTTATGTAAACCGGGAACCTGACAATGTGGATGTCTTGCCTGCGACGCAAGCCTTTGTGGCCTCCAATGAGATTGAATCCGGCACATTGTCCGCATTTGAAATCTGCAAAAACCTGCGTGCCGATGGCAAAGCCGGTGGTGCGCGTGGCTATCTGATGAATGGTCAGCTGTCCAACCAAGCCGCTGTGCAGCGTTCAAAAGATGTGCATGACGTGATCGGCATGGATATGTGTAACTTCATGACCATCATTGATGAGCAAACTGCAAATTGGTCGCGCGATGAAGCCCAAGATCTGATGACAAACTGGATGTCTTCGGGCGAGCCATTTGACTTCGTTCTGGCCAATAATGACGAAATGGCAATTGGCGCGATCCAAGCTATGAAAGCGGCCGGTATGGACATGGCCGATGTTCAAGTTGGTGGTGTTGATGCCTCACAAGACGCGCTTTTGGCGATGGCAGCGGGCGACTATGACGTCACAGTCTTCCAAGACTCCGTGGGTCAAGGCACAGGTTCCATCGACACAGCTCTGCGTCTGATCGCCGGTGAGAAAGTCGACAAGAAAGTCTATATCCCATTCGTTCTGGTGACACCTGATAACATGGGCGATTTCCTCGACAAAAACTAAGGTCTTTTGAGACATTAGAAACTGGGGACGGCACGAAAAAACTTGTGCCGTCTTCGCCATATTTGACCGTACAACATGAGGCTTATTTATGTCAGATACCAGTCACGGAACCGGTGGGCTTACATTCGACAAGACAAAGCGGTCTTGGCCAAGCGAATTGAACGTCCTGTTGGCATTGATCATTATCATCGTTATTTTTGAGATTTTGGGTCAGGTTCTACCCTATATGAAAGACCAAAGCTTTTTGTTTGACACACGTGATCGTTTTGACTCGATATTCAACGAGGCGCGGCTAAAGATCATCATCTTACAAGTTGCGATCATTGGCATTATTGCCTTGGGCGTTTCACAAGTGATTATTACCGGCGGGATTGACCTCAGCTCTGGGCCTTTAGTGGCCGCAACAGCGATGATTGCGATGAGTTTTGGCCAAACCGAATTGGTGAACGGATTTGCAAATCCCAAAGCTTTATTCGGGCCCTGGGCAATGGATCTTCCGGTTCTGGTGCCGATTGTGATCGGCCTGTCTTTCGGTGCCATGATCGGTGCGATCAATGGCACTTTCGTGTCCTATTTTAAAATCCCCCCCTTTATCGCGACCCTGGGCATGTTTTTGATCTGCCGGGGCATTGCGCTTTGGTGGTCCTCGGGCAATCCGATCTCATTTCCAACGGCGCAGTTTCACGCCATCGGAGGCGGCATGATGCCGGTCGTTTGGTTTCTCTCTCTGGCCGTTATTTTTCACATTATCATGCGCTACACCGTTTATGGGAAACACACCTACGCAATTGGCTCCAATGAAGAAGCCGCGCGCATGTCTGGGATCAACGTCAAGCGTCATAAGATCATGGTCTATATGATTGCGGCGATGCTGGCAGCCTTTGCGGGGATCGTTCTGAGCGCCAAAGCCTCAACGGCGCAGGCCGGTATGGGCGAATTTTATGAACTCTTCGCGATTGCGATGGCCGTGATCGGTGGCATCAGCCTCTCTGGCGGGCGTGGATCCATTATTGGAACCGTGCTCGGGGCCATGGTCTTGGGTGTCATCCGCTCAGGCTTTACCTATATCAAGTTGGACGGATCCTATCAGTTGATGGCTATGGGCGGAATCATCATCGCAGCGGTGATTTTGGACCAATATCGCCAACGCAACAAAGCTTAGTCAGGAGATTTCGAAATGAGCGAAGATATTGTTCTAAAAACGGTAGACCTGACCAAACATTACGGCGGGGTCCAAGCACTGGAGGGTGCAAATTTTGAACTGCGCAAGGGTGAACATATCGCCATCATGGGCGACAATGGGGCGGGAAAATCCACCTTCGTTCGCCAGATCACCGGGGTCGAGCAGCGCACCCGTGGCAGCGTTATTTTTGACGGACAGGAAGTTTCTTTTTCTGGCCCGATTGAGGCGCGGGAATCTGGTATTGAGACGGTGTTTCAAACCCTAGCATTGGCCGATCATCTGGATGTGCCCGACAATCTCTTTTTGGGACGGGAGAAAACCAAATGGAATTGGCTGGGTCCGTTCCGTCTTCTCGATTACAAAGCGATGCGGCAGGACACATTGGCGGCGTTGGAAAAAACTGGGGTGAAAATTCCAAATATTAACAATTCGATCGAGAAAATGTCGGGCGGGCAAAGGCAATGTGTGGCGATTGCCCGCACAGCCTCCTTTCATTCCAAACTGACCATAATGGATGAGCCGACCGCGGCGCTTGGGGTGCAGGAAACTGAGCAGGTGGAAAATATCATCCGCCAATTGAAAGCGCAGGGTGAACCTTTGATCCTGGTGAGCCATAATATGAGACAGGTCTTTGATTTGGCGGATCGTATCGTGGTGTTCCGCCGCGGCCGGATCTGCGCCAATCTTGACATCAAAAGCGGCAACTATACCGGCGAAGATGTGGTCTCTTATATTACAGGAGCGAAAACCGGCGCTGAATATGAGGGTGTAGCTTGAAGAAACTTCTCAATCTTGAAGATCCGTTCTTCGCACCGCTCTGGATTCGAACCACGATTGTGGTGCTCCTTGGGTTTTGGACAATGATTGAGTTTTTCGCCGGTGCGCAGGGCTGGGCTGCGTTCTTTGCCGCCCTGGCCGTATTTTCAGCTTGGCGCTTTGCCGTAATTGATTATACGCGCGAGGGTGACGAAGAATAAGGACAGGGGTTGAATGGCCGTAACTTTAAAAGATGTAGCAGAGATGGCCGGCGTGTCCCGTTCGGCCGTGTCTCGCACATTTACCGAAGGCGCTTCTGTCTCTGAGAAGGTTCGACTAAAGGTCATGAAGGCCTCACAGGCCCTTGGATACAGCCCCAATGCTTTGGCCTCATCGCTCACCACGGGCCGCACCAAGCTTATTGGCGTGATCTCTGATAATTTTCACAACCCTATCTTTTTGGAAGTCTTTGATCTCGTCACCAAAGGGTTGCAGGAACGCGGTCTGCGCCCCTTGCTGGTCAACCTGTCCGATGAGGTGGATCCAGCCAATTCGGTCCGTATGCTCCGGCAATATTCAGTCGATGGTGTAATTGTGGCCTCATCGACCCTGCCGGTAAGTTTTGCAGAGGCCTTTGACAGCGCCGGTGTTCCGGTGGTGCATTGTTTTGGTCGGCACTCTGAAAATCCGCGCGTCAACACGCTTGGCATCAATAATTTCGCCGCCGGACAGTTGGCGGCTGAAACACTTTTGGCGCGGGGCTATGAGAAAATTGCATTCATGGGCGGGCCCAAGTCAGCGACATCGACCCAGGATCGCTGTGATGGTTTTATGGCGGCATTGCAATTGCATAGTGCCGTGAGCCATTCCATTTCCTATGCCAGCGCCTATTCCTTTGAGGCAGGGCGCATAGAAATGCTTCGCTTGATCGAGGCCGGGCCGGCGCAGGCGTATTTTTGCGGCGATGATGTGCTTTCAATTGGAGCGCTTTCGGCGGCGCAAAGTTTTGGGTTATCAGTGCCTGATGACATCGGGTTTTTGGGTCTCAATGACATGAAAATGGCGCAGTGGTCGAATATTAATCTGACGACGATCCACAACCCTATCGCTGAAGTCGTGGCAAAATCTGTGGATCTTGTTGTGCGCATATTGAACGATCCGGCGCAATCGCCGGAAGCGGTGCTGTTTCCCGGTCATATTGTTGAGCGCGGCAGTTTACGGCCCGTTATCCGTTAGGATCGGGCCGCAAACCTTTGATTATCTGAACATTGGTGGGCGTGCATCACACCAGGAGCCATCGTCCTTACCAGATTGCGCCACGGCAAAAACTGCCGCCATTGAACGCAGCCCATCTTCAGCCCGTGGGTAGAGATCTGCTGCCGGGTCAATGCTACGGCCTTCCTTGCGGGCCTGAATTGCTTCGGCGAGATCCGCATAGATATTGGCAAAAGCCAGCGGCATCCCTTCTGCATGTCCAATCGTCACACGGCTGGTGCGATCCGCTTCGGGTGAGAGATTGGCCTCACCGCGCTCAATAATCTGCAACCTTTCGCCCAATGGCATATAATAGAGCTGATTGGGCTGCTCTTGCGACCACCGTAACCCGCCTTTTTCACCAAACACTTGAATGCCCAGGCCATGTTGGCGGCCAATTGCGATTGAGGATGTCCAAAGACGCCCGACCGCGCCGCCATCCATGCGAAAATTAACCATGGCGTCATCTTCTAAGACCCGCACATCAATGCAAGACACGGTATCAGCGCTGAGCTTGGTGACATCCTGACCTGTGACGAATGAGGCCATATGCAGCGCATGAATGCCGCAATCGGCAAATTGCGCCGAGACACCCGCCTGTGCTGGATCGTAGCGCCAGCGCACCCGCGGATTATCCGCATCAGCAGCATCGGCATGGTGGCCATGGGCAAATTCAGCATTGACCAGGCGAATTTTCCCAAGATCGCCGCGGGCAATCATCGCCTTCATGTGGCGCACGAGTGAATAGCCCGAATAGCCGTAATTCACCGCACAGATGTTTCCTGTGGCCTGTGCGATCTTAACGATCTCTTCGCCTTCTTCGACGGTCATGGTCATTGGTTTTTCGCAAAGAACATGAAACCCGCCTTCAAGAAAGGCTTTGGTGATCTCAAAATGCGTAGAGTTCGGTGTGGCGACGGTGACAAGATCAATCGGATTGTCCTGCTTTTTTTCGCCGGCCAACATGTCCTGCCAGCTGCCATAGGCGCGGTCGCCAAGTCCCAGACGGCGGCCATAGGCAATTCCCTCATCGGCCCGGTGATCCAAAGCGCCGGCGGTGAACTCAAACAGGCCGTCAAGCCCAGCACCCAGTCGATGGGCAGGCCCAATTTGGCTGCCGTCACCGCCGCCAATCATGCCCCATTGTAGTTTTGTCATAACAGCTGTCCTTAAAAACCGATGGATTGCAGATAAGCGCGGTTGAGCCGCGCATCGTCGATGGGCGAGGTGTCGCCGGTGGGATCGCAATCTTGCTCCACTGTGCACCACCCATCAAAACCTGCGTCAAGCAGGAGCTGACGCACCGCGGGAAAATCGACATCGCCATCGCCCAAGTTGCAGAAAATACCCTGCCCACAAGCGTCATAAAACCCCGTGCGCTTGGCAATGACATCTGCTTTGACTTTTGGGTCAATGTCCTTGAAATGCATGTAATTTATGCGTGACATATGTTTTTTCATAAAGGCCACTGGATCAAACCCCGCATAGGAATGATGGCCTGTGTCAAAGCAAATGCCGAGAATGTTTTCATCCACCTCATCCAGCAACCGCTCGAGTTCAGGTTCAAAATCCATAAAGCCTGCCGCATGTGCGTGAATGCCGACGGTGAGACCATAGTCTTCCGTACCCATTTTGGCGATTTGCGCGATCCGGTCACGATAGGCGGTCCATTCAGCCTTATCCATCTGTTCTGCCTCATCGGCACGGCCGGCTGTGGGGGCGCGGCGTGGCGAGATGCTGTCGATGATGACCAAACGTGTTGCGCCATGGGCCGCAAGGGCTTTGCAGGTGCGGATCGAGCCATCCATGACATCTTCCCAGGCCTCGGGATCGTGGAAAGCACGGAAAATGACACCGCCGATTAGCTCTTGGTTATATTCAGCCAATGCCTCGGCCAAAATGGCGGGATCTTCGGGCATAAAGCCGACAGGGCCAAGCTCAATGCCTGTAAAGCCCGCTTCGGCGTTTTCTTTAAGCACATGGCGCCAGTCGGGATTGCGCGGGTCATTGGCGAACTCCACACCCCATGAACAGGGTGCATTACCTATTTTGATCATTAGATTGCCTCTTAACTTAATAATCCGCCAGGTTCACCCAGGCCTGTTTGGCGCTGGACGAAAGGGCGGCGGTGACGATGCGATTGACTTCCATTCCCTCTTCGAAGGTTGGCCATATCGAGCGGTTCTCGGCAATTGCCGTTAGAAAATCCTTAGCCTCAATGATGATTTGATCCTGATAGCCTGTGCCATGGCCTGGCCCTTGGCAGAAGGGCAGGTAGTCTGGATGGGCTGGCCCTGTTAGGATTTTGCGAAAGCCGCGCTCTTCTTCTGGCCCTTCGGTGGTATAAAGCCAAAAGGCGTTTTGATCTTCCTGATCAAAGCGAATATGGCCCTCCGTGCCATGAATTTCATAGGCATAGCCCATTTTTCGCCCGGTTGCGACGCGGCTGAAATATAAATGTCCCTGAGCGCCGCTGGCAAATTGGCACATCATCTGCGCGTGATCATCATTTGTGACGGGCGCGCCAGCGCGGGTTTTGTGGATTGTTTCAACCGAAGCGCTCAAGCGCTCAATTGGCCCCATCAAAGCGCGCGCCGCATTGATCATATGCGGGGCCAAATCGCCCATGGTGCCATTGGCCTCGCCTTGGGCGCGCCACCCACCGATCTCGGGATCTGCAAAGAAATCTTCCGTCATCTCGCCGCGAAACCAAGTGATCTGTCCAATGCGTCCCTCGGTCACCATTTTACGGATTTGCTGGCTTGCGGGCGTGCGGATGTAATTGAAACCCACCATATTAACCACGCCGGCCGCCGCGGCGGCTTCTACCATGGCCCGGCTTTGCTCCAAAGAGACCCCTAGGGGCTTTTCGCATAAGACCGGCTTTCCCAAAGCAAAGGCCGCGATTGCAATGTCGTGATGCGTCGCTTGCGGAGAGGCAATGACAACCGCTTCGACGGCCGGATCGGCGACCAGTTCGCGCCAGTCATGCGTCGCCTTTTCAAAACCATAGGCCTTGCGATAGCGCTCGGCGCTGTCCGGGCTGCTGGCGCAAATTGAAACCAGCTCTGGGCGCAAGGCGGTGTCGAAGACACTGGCGACTGCTGCGAATGCAACGGAATGGGCTTTGCCCATATATCCGCCACCGATAACTCCGATGCCAATTTTACCCATGTCCCGACCTTTCAAATGGTTTTGCAACCGGTTGCAAAACCCTGTTATCGCGACGCGCTAGGCATCGTCAATAGGGCATATTTCGGCAAAGCGAGCACGGTCTTGCGGGCCCGCCCGAGACGGCGGACCGCAGGGGCGATCTTACCGAGAGTTTTCTGTCAAGCGGCGTTTGACATAGGTTTGTACGGAGTCGATCATAGGATCCATATGGGGATCCTCGAAGAAATGCCCCGCACCCTCGACTTGCTCATGGGTGATGGTGATCCCTTTTTGCTCATGCAGCTTACTGACCAAAGAGACCGTATCGGCCGGCGGGGCCACGCGATCGGCCAGACCATTGATCATCAAGCCAGATGAAGGGCAGGGGGCCAGGAAGCTGAAGTCATACATATTGGCCGGCGGGCTGACGCTGACGAACCCAGTGATCTCTGGGCGGCGCATCAACAACTGCATGCCGATCCAAGCGCCGAAGCTGAAGCCGGCGACCCAGCAATGTTTTGCATTCGTGTTCATCGACTGCAGATAATCCAATGCAGAGGCCGCATCGCTCAACTCGCCGACGCCAAGATCATATTCGCCTTGTGATCGACCAACCCCACGAAAATTGAACCGCAAAACCGTAAAGCCCATGTTATAGAAGGCATAATGTAAGTTATAGACAACTTTATTGTTCATCGTGCCGCCAAATTGTGGATGCGGATGCAACACAATGGCGATTGGGGCGTCATTGGATTTTTGCGGGTGGTAACGGCCTTCGAGGCGGCCTTCTGGGCCAGGAAATATCACTTCGGGCATATCGTTCCTTTGGTGTGCTTTGGCTCTACTCTGGCTTGACCTGCTGTAAGTCTAAGATTAGAACCATTCTAAATCGTATGCGGCGCGCCGCTCTATGACGTGGGTTACGCAACCGAGAAGCTGAGGTCAATTAATTTGAGCGAAATGGGCGAAAGATGCCTCATGAAAGTGTGATTTGATATGAAACTTTCGACAAAAGGGCGGTATGGGATGGTGGCCTTAGCGGATTTGGCCTTTTTGGAGGCCGGTGAGCTGGCATCTTTGGCGGATATCTCGCGCCGGCAAAATATTTCGCTGCCTTATCTTGAGCAGCTCTTTGTCAAACTGCGTCGGAAAAATTTGGTTGTCTCCGTCCGCGGCCCCAATGGGGGGTATCGTCTGGCCCGCCCGGCCCATGACATTCGGGTGGTTGAAATTTTGGAAGCCGTGGATGAAACGGTGGATGCGCTGCAAACGGGGGCGGGTGCCTCCGGCGGTGTGTCGGGCAGCCGCGCGCAAAGTGTAACCAATCGCCTCTGGGAGGGTTTAAGCGCGCAGGTCTATGTCTACCTGCATCAAACCCGCCTGTCCGATGTGGTGGCCAATACGTTGTCGCCCTGTCCGGCTGTGCCAAATCTTTTTGAAGTGGTCGATGAGTGATGCGGCGTGTTTATCTCGATCACAACGCAACAAGCCCGCTGCGCCCTGAAGCAAGGACGGCTATGCTTGCTGCGATGGACGCCCTGGGCAACCCATCATCGGTTCACTCCGAGGGGCGTGCGGCCAAAGCCATTGTCGAAAAAGCCCGCGGCCAAATTTCAGAGGCCTTTGGGGTCGGTGCCCATGACATTGTGTTCACCGCCAGTGCGACGGAGGCCGCAGCCCTAGCGCTGAAGGATCGTGGCTTTCATGCGGGCGATATAGAGCATGATGCCATCGCCGCCTGGGTGCAGCCAGATTTACCCCTAAAGTCAGGGCAAGTCTGCACTGCACAGCCGGCACAGACCGCGCTGCAACTGGCCAATTCAGAAACCGGCATTGTGCAATCCCTGCCGCAGGGATTGGGATTTTGCGATATGACCCAGGGGTTCGGCAAACTCCCCTTAGCCTTTTCCTGGAGTGGTGCGGATATGGCCTGTGCCTCGGCTCATAAGCTGGGCGGGCCGAAAGGTGTTGGATGCTTATTATTAAAGCCTGGCGTTGAGGTATCCGCGCAGCTGCGTGGCGGCGGTCAGGAAATGGGTCGGCGTGCAGGTACGGAAAATATCATCGGTATTGCCGGTTTTGGAGCCGCCGCAGAGGCCAGTGCCCGCGATTTAAGTGACGGAAAATGGGCGGTTATCGAGAAACTTAGAAATATTCTAGAAAAGACACTGGAAGCCAGCGGAAAACCCCTTATTTTAATCGGTACTGACTCGACGCGCTTGCCCAACACCGCCTGCTTTGCAGCCCCCGGATGGAAAGGCGAGACGCAGGTCATGCAAATGGACCTCGCGGGATTTGCAGTGTCGGCCGGTTCTGCTTGCTCGTCAGGCAAAGTCAAAGCCAGCCGCGTCCTGCGGGCGATGGGATATGATGAAGACGTAGCCAGTTCGGCGATCCGCGTGTCGCTTGGGCTAGAGACCACTGAAGAGGACGTTCAGCAGTTTGCCAAGGTTTGGTTGGCTGCATATGAGCGGTTTTTGGCGCGCAAAGCGGCCAGATAGGGAATATGATGGCGATGGATGATGTTCAGGTCAAAGACGGTGTAGATGCCGAAACAGTTGAGGCGGTCAAGGCTCTCTCTGGCACCTATAAATACGGGTGGAATACCGAAATTGAGATGGATTACGCGCCCAAGGGTCTGTCCGAGGATATCGTGCGGTTGATCTCATCCAAAAACGATGAACCCGAATGGATGTTGGAGTGGCGCCTCGCGGCCTACCGCCGTTGGCTAGAGCTGAAAGAGCCCGATTGGGCCATGGTCGATTATCCCACAATCGACTTTCAAGACCAATATTACTATGCCCGGCCCAAAAGCATGGAAGAAAAGCCCAAATCCTTAGATGAGGTCGATCCGAAGCTGTTGGAAACTTATAAAAAGCTGGGAATCCCACTCAAGGAACAGGCGCTTTTGGCAGGTGTGGAGGCGCCCGAGGGCGAGCGCCGCGTTGCTGTTGATGCGGTGTTTGACAGCGTATCCGTCGGCACAACCTTTCAAGCCGAGCTGCGCAAAGCGGGGGTGATCTTCTGTTCGATCTCTGAAGCTATCCGTGAGCACCCAGAGCTGGTGCGCAAATATCTCGGCTCTGTCGTGCCCGTCTCGGACAATTACTATGCCACGCTCAACTCAGCGGTCTTTTCCGATGGATCCTTCGTCTATATCCCGCCAGGGGTGCGCTGCCCAATGGAATTGTCGACCTATTTCCGCATCAATGCGGAAAACACAGGCCAATTTGAGCGCACTTTGATTATCGCCGATAAAGAGTCCTATGTCAGCTATCTCGAAGGCTGCACGGCACCGCAGCGCGATGTGGCACAATTGCACGCAGCCGTTGTGGAGCTGGTTTTGCTCGATGATGCAGAAATCAAATATTCCACCGTGCAAAATTGGTTCCCCGGTGATGAAAACGGCAAGGGCGGAATTTACAATTTCGTGACCAAACGCGCCGATTGCCGTGGGGATCGCTCTAAGGTGATGTGGACCCAAGTGGAAACCGGCTCTGCGGTGACATGGAAATATCCGTCTTGCGTTTTGCGCGGCGATGACAGCCAGGGCGAATTTTATTCCATCGCCATTGCCAACAATATGCAACAAGCTGATACGGGCACCAAAATGGTGCATTTGGGCAAGAACACCAAGTCTCGGATTGTCTCCAAAGGCATCAGCGCGGGCAGGGCGCAAAATACCTACCGTGGCTTGGTGTCCATGCATCCCAAGGCCAAAAGCAGCCGCAATTACACCCAATGTGACAGCCTTTTGATCGGCGATAAATGCGGCGCCCATACCGTGCCCTATATCGAGGTGAAAAATAACTCCTCTCGGGTTGAGCATGAGGCCACCACATCAAAAGTCGATGATGACCAGCTCTTTTATTGCCGCTCACGCGGTATGGATGAGGAAGAGGCGGTGGCGCTTGTGGTCAACGGGTTTTGCAAAGAGGTGCTGCAAGCCCTGCCTATGGAATTTGCAATGGAAGCGCAGGCGCTGGTGGCGATTTCGCTTGAAGGCTCAGTCGGATAATAACATCGGCGCGATCTGCGTCCAAACTCATGAGGGTCACAAGGGCTCGCGGGAATATAAAATGCTAAATATCGAAAATCTACACGTTAAACTTGAAGAAGAAGACAAGCAGATCTTGAAGGGCGTAAACCTATCTTTGGAGCCTGGAAAAGTGCATGCGATTATGGGTCCGAATGGCTCGGGCAAATCGACCCTGTCCTATGTGCTGTCCGGTAAAGGCGGTTATGAAGTCACCGAAGGGGCTGCACAGCTCGAGGGTGTAGATATATTGGACATGGAAGCCGAGGAACGCGCGGCGGCCGGTCTGTTTCTGGCCTTCCAATATCCGGTTGAAATCCCTGGCGTCGGAAATATGACTTTTTTGCGCACCGCAGTGAACGCCCAGCGCAAATTGCGCGGTGAAGAGGAAATGAGCGCGGGCGAGTTCTTGAAAGTGGTTCGCGCCAAGGCGAAGGATTTGAAAATTGACGCAGAGATGCTCAAACGCCCCGTGAATGTTGGCTTTTCCGGCGGTGAAAAGAAGCGCAATGAAATTTTGCAAATGGCGATGCTTGAGCCGAAAATGTGCATCTTGGATGAAACAGACAGTGGCCTTGATGTGGATGCCATGAAACTTGTCTCCCAGGGCGTCAATGCTTTGCGCGACGAGAAGCGAACCTTCCTCGTGATCACCCACTACCAAAGACTTTTGGACCATATCAAACCGGATGTGGTGCATATTATGGCCAATGGGCGCATCATTAAGACCGGCGGTCCAGAGTTGGCGTTGGAAGTTGAGCAAAATGGCTATGCGGACCTTCTGGAGGAGATCGCCTAATGGCTGCACCTTCACAGCAAAAGCGAACCACCCGCGCCCTGCGCGATGCGCCGCTGATTGACAGCTCAGGCGCTTGGGCCAAAGAGGCGCGCATGATGGCCTCGGATCGGGCGCAGGCGTCTGGTTTACCTCAGCGCAGGGATGAATATTGGAAATACACCCGTCCCGATGCCTTTGTTCAGGCCGATGTGACGCTTCACGCATCTCAACGCAGCAGCCTTGGTTTGTTCGACCAACGCGCCACAATTTCGGTCGCATTTGAAGACGGGCAGATTCAGGCAGCGCCGCTTCCCAGCGCGGCCCATTGCACGCTCGAGAGCTTGTCCGCTGCTGCTGATTTAGACCTGCATTGGGCTCGGGATATTTACGGGCATTTGGAGGCGGCAGGACAGAAACCGGTTCAACGGAGTCTGGCGGCTGTGAATACCGCCGTTGCGCGGGATGGGTTGCTGGTCAATGTGACGGGTGCCGTCGCGGCCCCCATTCATATCCACGCCAGCTCCTCCGGCCAAAGCGATTCCACAATCCATCATGTGATCAAAGTGGCCTCTGGTGCAGAGGTCACCTTGATTGAAACGGGGCAATATGGGGCGCGGTCCAATGTTGTTTTGGAAGTTGACGTCGCCGATGGAGGGCGCTTCCACCACATCCGGGTGCAAGACGGCAATGAGCGTCACATGCTCACGCATATCTTTGGCAAGATCGGTGCAGAGGCGGTGTTTAAATCTTTCACCCTGACTGCGGGTGGTCAATTGACCCGCAACGAATGCGTTTTGCAGCTCTTGGGCGACGACGCTTCTGTGTCCGTGGCCGGTGCCTGTTTGGGTGATGGTGATTTTCACCATGATGATACCGTGTTCATCACCCATGATGCGGTAAATTGCGAAAGCCGCCAGGTGTTCAAGAAGGTCTTACGCAATGGGGCGGTCGGAGTGTTCCAGGGCAAAATTTTGGTGAAGGCCGGGGCGCAAAAAACCGATGGCTATCAGATCAGCCAATCCTTGTTGTTGGATGATGACAGCCAGTTTTTGGCAAAACCTGAGCTTGAAATCTATGCCGATGACGTGGCCTGCTCGCATGGCTCCACCTCCGGGGCGATTGATGAGCAAGCGTTGTTCTACCTGCGCTCACGCGGGGTGCCTGAGGCCAAGGCCGTGGATCTTTTAACCTTATCTTTCGTGGCTGAAGCAATTGAAGAGATTGAAGATTCAGATTTGGCGCAGGACATTCTCGATCATCTGACCAACACAATGTCGGCACGGTAGCGCGCATGGCTGTGACACGGGATATTGTGGAAGCGCATGTGCACCCACGGCGTGTTATGGCCCGGCTCCGAGCCATGGGCCTGCGCGAAGATCGGGCGATCGCGATGCTGATGGGCTCGTGCCTTTTGTTGTTCATGTCGCAATGGCCCTATCGGGCGCGGCAGGCCCATGAGACGGGCGGCACATTGACCGACACCATCCAGCACGATGCGGTGGGATTGATCTTTGTCCTGCCGCTTTTGGCCTATGGCCTGGCTGCGCTATTGCGCCTGGTGACCCGCGCCATCGGCGCGAAAGCGGATTACTATTCGGCGCGATTGGCGCTATTTTGGGCACTTTTGGCCAGTACCCCAGCGGTTGTTTTGGCCGGGATGACCAAAGGGTTCATCGGGCCCGGACCGGCCCATACCGCCGTGGGCGCGCTATGGCTGGTGATTTTTCTTTGGATCTTAATCAACTCTCTTATTGAGGCAGAACAATGAACCTCTTTCCAGCGCTTTTGCGGTTAAGCCTGACCAATCCAACGGCCGCAGGGCAGATGTTGGTCAATCTGCGCCTTACCCTCAGCACAGCTTTGAGCGCCTTTGCACTTGTGATCATCGCAGCCGTGCTCATAATGTTCGGCCTGTCCGGGTTCCAGGGTATGGCGGTCCTGCCGGGCTTTGTTCCTCTTTCCCCATGGGCATTGACGGCGCTGATGGGGGGGGGCACCTTCGGCCTCGTCTGCTGCATTTGGCTGATCTCTCGGGCCTTTAGCCAAAATGGGCGGTTCGCCGATGGGTTGCTGGTATTTGCCTGGATCCAAGTGCTGCAAATTTTGCTGCATATCGCTCAGACAGTGCTGATGGTCATCTCTATAGCCATGGCCGGGCTTATTGGCCTATTCGCCACGGTCTTGATGTTTTGGATCTTATTTGGCTTGATAAATGCTTGGCTTGAGTTGGACTCTATGCTCAAAGCAGCCCTCTGCTTTGTTCTTGGTTTGGTTGCGCTGTCTTTGGGCGGTGCATTTCTTTTGGTATTGCTCGGATTTGCTCCGGCACAGGTGGCGCTATGAGTTTTGATGTATCCCGTATTCGTGCAGATTTTCCGATCCTGTCTCGGCAGGTCAACAATAAGCCCTTGGTCTATCTCGACAATGGCGCCTCGGCGCAAAAACCACAGGTGGTGATCGACGCTATCACCCAGGCCTATAGCTCTGAATATGCAAATGTTCACAGGGGCTTACACTACCTATCTAACCTTGCAACTGACAAATATGAAGCCGTTCGCGGCAAGCTTGCACGATTTTTAAACGCGGCCTCAGAGGAGCATATCGTCCTCAACTCAGGCACCACCGAAGGCATCAATCTGGTGGCTTATGGCTGGGCAATGCCGCGCTTTGAGGCGGGCGATGAGATCGTCCTATCGATTATGGAGCATCACGCCAATATTATCCCATGGCATTTCCTGCGCGAGAGACTGGGCGTGAAGCTGACTTGGGTGGATGTAGATATCAACGGCGATCTGGATCCCGAGGCTGTCATTGCCGCCATTGGGCCCAAGACAAAGCTGGTGGCTATCACCCAAATGTCGAATGTGTTGGGCACGGTGGTCGATGTGAAATCCATCACCCAAGAGGCTCACGCGCGCGGCGTTGCGGTTTTGGTGGACGGATCGCAAGCGGCGGTCCATATGGCGGTCGACGTGCAGGATATCGGCTGTGACTTCTATGCGATCACTGGGCATAAACTCTATGGCCCAAGCGGTTCTGGCGCAATTTACATCAAACCAGAACGCATGGCTGAAATGCGTCCCTTCATGGGGGGCGGTGATATGATCCGCGATGTTGGCCGTGAAGAGGTCACCTATAACACGCCCCCAATGATGTTTGAGGCCGGAACGCCAGGTATTGTTCAGCAAATCGGCCTTGGTGTGGCTGTGGACTATATGATGGAAATCGGCATGCAAGAAATTGCCGCCCATGAAGCCTCTATCTGCGCCTATGCCCGGCAAAAACTCGACGGGCTCAATTGGTTAACCGTTCAAGGGCAATCTGCCAGCAAGGGCGCAATTTTTTCCTTCACCCTCGATGGCGCAGCCCATGCCCATGACATCTCAACGGTCTTGGATAAAAAGGGCATTGCCGTGCGGGCAGGGCATCATTGCGCGCAACCGCTCATGGATCACCTATCGGTCAATGCCACCTGCCGCGCCAGCTTCGCGATGTATAACACTACGGCGGAGGTCGATGCGCTGGTTGAGGGTTTGGAGTTTTGCCACGAGCTTTTTGGCTAGGGCACAAAGCGCTCAACCCGAAAATACCATATATCTGCGCAGTTTTGGAGCGGGTAACGGGAATTGAACCCGTAACTTAAGCTTGGGAAGCTCGCGTGATACCTTTTCACCATACCCGCGCTGCGCCGATGCCTAGCGGCT
>Ga0209374_1000851_pt1 | contig 32220 bp, 30 predicted proteins | sample SaaInlLV_DNA_10m_FD_184683 | JGI IMG/M metagenome (GOLD analysis project Ga0209374, IMG submission 184683) | Marine microbial communities from expanding oxygen minimum zones in the Saanich Inlet - SI075_LV_DNA_10m (SPAdes) (version 2) | ecosystem: Environmental > Aquatic > Marine > Unclassified ... | reverse complement strand
CTCACTGCCAAGGTGGCGGGAGAGCAGCGTTTATGGACTGGGCGGGTTGAGCGATTAGATGCTGCGATAGACCCAGAAACCCGTGTTATTTATGCCACTGCCGTCGTTAATAAACCTTACGACCTTACAGAGGCTCCCGCTCAGATGCCCCTAGCGGTGGGCTTGTTTGTCGAAGCGGCCATTGCAGGTCGTATTTTGACCGACACAATTGCCATCTCATCAGACGGTCTGCGTGCCGGTGATCGAGTATTTATTCTTGATGCTAATGGGCAATTGGAAATAAGAGCCGTCGAGGTGATTTATAGCAATACCCGCGAGACATTTTTGGCCGGTGGCATCGCTGAAGGCGAGGCTGTCATTATATCGGCGATTCGTAATCCCATTCCAGGGATGGCTCTAGAGCCTATTAATGCTGAACCCGAGGCGATCGTCATTGCTTCGGAGCCAGCCGTGGCTGACTGAGGAGCGTTGACGTGACTGCACTGGTAGGTTGGTGGGTTAAAAATCCCGTAGCAGCGAATTTGCTGATGCTGGGTATTATTATCTCAGGTTGGTTGGGTCTGCAGAATATTGAAAAAGAGGCCTTTCCTACGGTGAGCCCTTATCAGGTTCAAGTAGAAGTTATCTGGCCCGGCGCATCCCCTCGAGAGGTGGAGCAACAGGTTATTCAACGTATCGAGGATGCCGTCGAGAACGTTAACAATGTCTACAGGGTTTATTCGGAGGCCAGAGAAGGCTTTGGCAATGTAAACGTCGAGACCTATGCCAACGTTGACATCAACGCCTTCATCAATGATGTCAAAAACGCTGTAGATGCTGTGACCTCGCTACCCAGAGATATTGAAAATCCGAGAGTGCGACGCCTTGAGTGGCGGCAAGAGATGCTGCGAGTTGCCGTTATTGGCGATATTGACGAGCGAGCGCTTACGCGACTGGCAGAGGATCTCCGTCAAGATCTTGCCTCTCGACCTTACATCTCAAAGGTAGAGCTCTTTGGCGTTAGACAGGAAGAGGTCACCATTGAACTTTCGGAGACGGCTCTGCGGCGTTACGGCGTGACTTTTGCCGAGGTGGCGGGCGTCATTCGAGGGAGTTCAATCAATTCTTCCTCGGGCCAGGTAAAGGCAGCGACGGGAGACGTTCAGTTGCGGGTGCTCAACCTGGCCGATTCGCAACGTGACTTTGAAAATATCATTATCAGACAAACCCGCGAGGGTGGAACCATTCGTGTAGGCGATGTCGCAAAGGTTATTGATGGTTACGAAGAAAGCGAAATTATAGCCACACTGAATGGTAAGCCTGCCGTTTTGCTGCAGGTGCAGGCCACCGACGATATGCAGGTGGTGAAGTCTAGTGAGGCAGCGAAACGCTGGATCACAGATACGCAGCCTACGCTTCCTCCCGGCATTGAATTGATGATGTGGTTCGATACCGCCGATATTTATACCTCGCGAATGGATCTCATCACCGAATCATCAGTGTTGGGTTTGCTTCTAGTCTTCATCGTTTTGGTGCTGACGACCCGACCAGCTGTAGCGCTATGGGTGACTGCAGGTATTGGCGTCGCATTCATGGGCGCCTTTGCTTTTTTGCCGGCCAGTGACGTTTCGTTAAATGTTATTTCGACCTTCGCTTTCCTGCTGGTACTGGGAATCGTCGTCGATGATGCGATTGTAGTAGGTGAAAGCATTCACCATCACAACCATAGTATGGGCCTTAGCGGTGAGGAGTCTGCCGTTGCTGGGGCGGTGAGTGTGGCGCGCCCCGTTATTTTCGCCGTGTTAACGACGATCGTAGCTTTTGCGCCCTGGCTCTTTGTTTCAGGCATTGATGCGCAGGTGACACGGCAGCTGTCAATTGTTATCACGCTGGCCCTGATCATGTCGCTGATTGAAGCTTTTTTTATTCTCCCCGTTCATCTGCGACATATTGAGCCTCGTAAAAATTTAAAGGGAATAAAGCGCTGGCAACAAAATATTGCGCACTCGATCGTAGATTTTGCCCACAATCATTATGGGCCGTTCCTCGAGCGCTGCATCCGTAATCGTTACACCACAACCATGGTTTTTTTGGTCGGCTTTATGATCTCCGTTGGCCTTTTTTCCTCCGGTTGGGTCAAATTTTTCTTCATGCCCCAAGTAGAAAACGAGCAGATTTATATCAGTGTTGACCTTCCTGTGGGCACTCCTTATGAGCGTGCGCTGCAAGTTCTAGATCAGCTGCAGGTGGCAGAGAAGGCGCTCATTGTTGAGGTGGAGAATTCTGCGCAAGATTCAGGTGAGGGAACAGGTAAGTTGATTGAGGGTTGGTACACCCGCGCTCGTCCTGAAAACGTGATTGCCATTGTTAGATTGGCGCCACCTGAAGTAAGAGACCTCAGTGCGCGCGCTGCTGCGGAGCGACTAAGAGAGCTGGCAGGCGACTTTCCAGACGCCGAAAAAGTTGAGGTGCGTTATACCCTGAACGAAGGGTCTCCCACGGTAACCTTTCTATTGCAGCATCAGGATTTTTCCGCCTTAAAAGCGGCGAGTGAAGATCTACAGCTGCATTTGCAAGGTTACGACGCCGCGTACTATGTCCGCGATGATCAGCAGGGTGAGCTAAGCGAACTACGGTTCTCCTTAAAACCTGGTGCAGAAAAACTGAATGTAGATCTCGCAGAAGTATCGCGGCAAGTTAGGCAAGCTTACTATGGTGAGGAAGTGCAGCGACTCCCCAGAGAGTTCGGTGACGTGAAGGTCATGGTGCGCTACCCGCGCGCTACTCGTAGTCACTTATCGTCTTTAGATGACTTCATGATTAGACTTTCGGATGGCCGCAGCATTCCGCTGCTGTCCGTTGTTGACGTGACCTTTGGTACGGGCGTCCAACGCATTAATCGCCGCAATGGAGAGCGCTTCGTTCGTGTTGTCGCTAATGTTGAGCGCGATGCCATGGAGGAAATATCCAGTTCGGTTACTGACACTTATATGCCTACCCTTGAAAGTAAGTTCCCGGGTTTGAAGGTGCTCAAAGGGGGCACTCAGGAATCGGAGGCGGAGTTTTACAGTGAAATTGCGGCCTTATACACCGTGGCGCTTTTTGCCATTTACGCCCTCATCGCGGTTGCCTTTAGATCTTATGCATTACCCCTACTGATCATGACCGCAATTCCTTTCGGTTTTATGGGCGCTATCTTTGGGCACCTTATATTCGATATGCCGCTGGCACTGTTTTCCTATTTTGGTATTGGCGCGGCGGCGGGGGTGGTGGTCAATGACAACCTGGTACTCGTCGACTACATCCGACGTCGGGAGGATGACGGTTTAACCTCGGCAGAAGCAGTCGTCGATGCGGCGATTAATCGCTTTAGACCCATTTTTCTGACGACGGTCACGACGTGTGTCGGTTTGTTGCCGATTATGGCAGAGCGTTCTACGACAGCTGAGTTTCTTAAACCCGCCGTGTTATCGCTGTCTTTCGGTGTTTTGTTTGCACTATTTGTAAGTTTGCTTATGGTTCCCGCGCTTTACATGATTGGCTGGGACTATCAGCAGCTGATTAGACGCCTGCGCGGTCAAGACCCCGCAGGCGTTGCTGTTAGCGAATCCCGTGCATCAGACGCTTCAGAAACGGTGTCGCAATAAGTAGGACAACGCCGGCAATGACCCCAGCCCAGAGCAGCTGGTCGAATAATGTGACAAAGCCATCGGACTCGGAAACCATGGTGCCCAACAGTGCTGCTACATAGCCGGAATAAGCTGAGGCAAGAAACCACGCGCCCATCATGACGCCAACAACTCCAGGTACTGAGAGTTTGGTCACAGCCGATAAGCCCACTGGGCTTAGACATAGCTCCCCGGTGGTGTGCAGTAGATAGGCGAGAATCAACCACCAAGCGGAGACAATACCGGCTTCGTTTGGAAACTGTGCTCCATAGGCGAGGGCACCGAAACCCAAGCCCGCCTGAATAATCCCCAGAGCGAATTTCACCGGTGTGCCTGGTTCTATATTTCTTCGCCCTAACCACGTCCAAAGAAATGCGAATAGCGGGGCGAGGGTAAATATGAAGAAGGAGTTGGCGGCGCCAAACTGTGATGCGGTCAAGGTTACCCCGAAGAGCGATTTGTCAGTGTTGCGGTCTGCAAACAACGTCATAGAACCCGCTGCTTGCTCAAATAGCGCCCAGAAAAAGACTGTTGAGATAATGAGTGCCACCAATGCCAGCATGCGATCACGCTGGATACGGTCACAACGGGCAAAGATATACCAGCCTAAACCACCCAAAGTCGCGAGTGACACAACGTTGAGCAGAGTGCCAACGACAGCGGTGACCTGAACGATCTGCCAGATGACGACGACGCCGGCGATACCACTGAGATAAATCAGGTGGTCGAGTCTTAGAGGTCCCCGTTTTTCGCTAAGCGCGGTGGTCGAGGGTGCTTCACCGTGACCCTCTAGCAGCGGCTGTCCCCAAAGAAAGAGAGCGAGTCCCAGTGACATGCCAATACCTGCTGCACCAAAACCGTAGGCCCAGCCATAAACTTCGCCCAACCAGCCGCAGAGGAGGGTGGCTGTAAATGCTCCCACGTTGATGCCCATGTAAAAGATGGTGAAGCCAGCATCCCGCCGGGGGTCGTCTTCGGCGTAGAGCTTGCCCACGACCGTAGAGATGTTGGGTTTTAGAAACCCCACCCCCATAATGATCAAGGCAAGTGAAAGGTAGAAAATCTGTAGGGCACCGTCGTCTCTGACGACACTACCGTCAAGCATTCGCGCTTGCTCACCTTCAAAGGCCATGCCCAGATGACCAGCGACCAATAATAGCCCGCCGTAGACAACCGCTCGACGCATGCCCAAGTATCGATCGGCAATGAGCCCCCCCAAGAGCGGCATGGCGTACACCAGTGCGGTATAGCTTCCCAAGACCGCCAGTCCGGTACTATCGTCGAAAAGGTGGTATTTGGTGAGGTAGAGGAGCAGCAAGTACTTCATGCCATAAAAAGAAAATCGCTCCCAAAGCTCGGTACCAAAACAAATGTACAGGCCAGCAGGGTGGCCCATGAACTCTCGGCCGTGTTGGGAAGGGCTGTTCGCAGTTGTATTCATAGGGTTAGGGCTTCCTAGTGGTAATGGATGAGCGTTGTTATGCAGCTTCCGAAAGTTTTGGTGCGATAGTTTCTAAAGCCAGATCCATTTCCTCAAAGTCTCTGATGCGCTTGACTGACGAAAACAGTGCTCCAGCTTGAGGGAAATAATGCTTAAGGTACACCAACCATTGTTTTAATGGATTGCATGCGTGTCGAGGTTCGTAAGCATGGGCATTGCTGCGCAGAAAAATTTGCAGCAGCGGAAATACTTCAGCCCATGTCATGGCCGGTGTGTTGAGTCCATGCCACGCATGGCGAACAGCACGGGCAAGATCCGGGCGGCAAAGCGCACCTCGGGCCAACATGAAGTCTTTGCAGTGGCTCACGGTGCCGCAGCGTATGACGTCCGAAGGTGACCAAAGCTCACCGTTAGCGATAATCGGTAATCTGGCGTCGTTGGCGATTTGGGCCAGTCGTGACCAGTGTGCTGGCGGGCGGTAGCCTTGGCGGCGTGTTTTTGCATGGACAGTGAGTTCGGAAACACCGCCGTCAACAGCAGCCTTTACAATAGCCTCAAAGCTATCGTCATCTTCAAATCCCAGTCTTATTTTGGCCGTGACGGGTATTTCTGGTGCTACCGCGGCGCGAACCTCCGCGCAAACGGCACCCAATAAATCAGGTGTTTTGAGCAGCACCGCTCCCCCTTGAGATTTATTCACGGTCTTGGCAGGGCAGCCAAAATTTAAATCGATACCCGGGGCGCCTAATGCTTCAGCAACCTGTGCATTTCTGGCCATGAGGTCAGGGTTATTGCCCAGTAATTGCAAAAATACCGGAGTGCCAGCGGGGGTTCGGCCACCAGTCAACAGCTCAGGGCAAAGCCGATGGAAGACTCTTGATGGCAGAATGGTTTGGGAAACTCGAACAAATTCAGTGACGCAACGATCGTAGCCTCCTATTGTCGTTAGAAGATCTCGCATGACGCTATCGATCACGCCTTCCATGGGTGCAAGCACCAAGCGGTGGTCTGCTGAGGGGTGTTTAGTCGTATCGGAGTTCATCATCGCGCGTCAAGCATACAGCACCCGTTAATGGAGTCCTACGTTGGCATGGCGTGTAAGGCCGCCCTTTTGTAAACTAGGGCAACAAATTAGGCAGCCGTGACGGTAGGTGTCCATGAATCCCAATTACCTCGACTTTGAACAACCCATTGCCGAGCTCGAGGGCAAGATCGAGGAGCTCGGCAATGTTGGCTCCGATGCGGACCTCAATTTAGCGGAGGAAATCGAGCGACTTCGAGAAAAAAGTAAGGGTCTTACTGAGAAAATTTATGCCGATCTCAGCCCCTGGGACATCGTACGTGTTGCTCGTCACCCTCAACGTCCCTACACATTGGACTATATCGAACATGTTTTTACGGAGTTCGATGAGTTGCATGGGGATCGACATTTCGGTGATGACAAAGCGATTGTAGGTGGCGTTGCGCGCCTCGAGGGTCGCCCCGTTATGGTAATCGGTCAAGAGAAGGGGCGGACAGTGAAAGATAAGGTATACCGAAACTTTGGTATGCCGAAGCCCGAGGGGTACCGCAAGGCGCTTAGGCTAATGGAAATGGCTGAGCGCTTTAAAATGCCGGTCATCACCTTAATTGACACTCCCGGAGCTTATCCCGGTATTGACTCGGAAGAGCGCGGAATTTCTGAGGCCATCGCGCAAAATCTGGCAGTCATGTCGCGTTTGCGCACCCCCATTGTGTGCACTGTTATTGGTGAAGGATCTTCAGGGGGCGCGCTGGGCATCGGAGTCGGGGATCATCTTGCGATGTTGCAGTACTCTACTTATTTTGTGATCTCTCCCGAAGGGTGTGCCAATATTATTTGGAAGAGCAGTGAATTTGCGCCCCAAGCAGCCTCCGCGATGGGAGTAACGTCATCGACACTTGAAGATTTAGATATCGTTGACGCAACAATTCGAGAGCCCATGGGGGGCGCCCATCGAGACCCAGTAGAGATGGCTCGTCGCGTAAAGGCGCACTTGGTTGAGCAGGTCGATAGGCTATGTTCGGTGGAGACAGACGTTATGCTGGAGGCGCGTTACCAGCGGCTTATGTCCTACGGTAACTGACTCTGAAGGATTCCTCTCTTTTTGACCAGCTAGCCTCTGAGTTTGAGCAGGATCTTTCTGCCAGTGCTTGGGTGCTGGGTTTGAGTGGAGGCTGTGACAGCATAGCGCTGCTTCACTTAGCCCACGCGTGGCTTGATCATCTGGGGCCTGAACGCAGGCCTGCATTGCGTGCAGTTCACATACACCATGGGCTGGCTCCCGAAGCTGACGCCTGGGTTGAGGTCTGCCAAGACGTTTGCCAGCAGCTATCAATTGCTTTGTCGGTTTACCGTGTTACTCCTGTTACTGACGAGGGTAAAGGCATTGAGGCTGCAGCTAGAACTGCGCGGTACAGCGTTTACCGACAGGAGTTAAAGTCTGGTGAAGTGCTGTTACTGGCTCATCACGCTGACGATCAAGTTGAAACAGTTCTGCAGCGGCTATTGCGTGGAACCGGCCCTAAAGGATTCGCCGGTATGCCACGGCGGCGTGAACTGGGGCAAGGGGTTCTGTCTCGCCCTTTGCTGGGGGTGGCGCGTTCAGTGATCAAACGTTGGGCTGATAACAGAGAGCTCGCTTACGTGATTGATGCGAGTAATCAGGATGTGCGCTTCGACCGCGGTTTTCTCAGGACAGAAATTCTTCCCAAGTTAGAACAGCGCTGGCCGGGTTATCGTGAGTCCATTCGGCGAGCGACTGAGCTTCAGTCAGAGCTTCTACGCCAGCACAATGCACAGCCCCTTGCGCTGACTGCAAATGTTATGGGTGAGCCGGCAATGGCTTATCACCTAAAAGACAGCGCTCAAGACAGCAGGGGGGTGTTGGCTTATTCACTGCACAGGTGGCTTTCAGAGTTGCTGCTAGATGTCCCTGCGGCCGCGCGTCTGACTGAGTTTGTTCGCCAGTGTTATGAAGCTCGCACTGACCGCTGCCCTGAGGTTGATGTAGGACGGGGTATGTTACGGGCTTGGCGTGGGCTGATTTGCTTTACTCCTTATTTTGTCGAAGAAGCCCAATTGTCAGCAACCTTGGTCGCCGGGCAAGTCTATGAAGGTAGTTGGGGCACGGTCACTTGGGCTGTCGCACCTAAAAATAGGGGGTTTTACCGAGGAGAAACAGTCACCGTACGCTATCGTGCTGCTGGCGAGCGTTTTAGGATGGACGCTGAGCATACTCGTGACTTCGGAACTTTGTGTCAGGCCCATGATATTCCGCCCTGGTGGCGGTCGAGACTGCCAATATTCGCTCGGGATGGAACCACGTCATATATTCCGGTGATTGGTTCATTATGGGAGCTTAACCAAGAGGCGCCAGCTCATTCGGAGCGGCTCCTGCCACAATGGCAACCGATTAAACCTTCACCTTGGAATTGAGTGCAACGCGCCTAGATGGTAGACTAATTTCCCATCTGAGTTCAGGTGACTGGGGGCCCTAGGGCACTGGCACCAACGGCTTCAACCTCTTGGGATTCGTCCCTGCAACGGTGGTCGGCATGACGCGTTATGTGTTCGTTACAGGTGGGGTAGTGTCTTCCCTAGGCAAAGGTATTGCTGCGGCTTCGCTCGCCGCCGTTTTGGAGGCCCGGGGGCTCAAGGTCACGCTGCTAAAACTAGACCCCTATATAAATCTTGACCCCGGAACGATGAGCCCTTTCCAGCACGGCGAGGTCTTCGTGACCGATGACGGTGCAGAAACCGATTTGGATCTGGGGCACTACGAGCGCTTTACCCGAACCACCATGACCAAGCGCAATAACTTCACCACGGGACGTGTCTATGATGCCGTGCTTCGCAAAGAGCGCCGTGGTGATTACTTGGGTGGCACGGTACAAGTTATTCCTCATGTCACCGATGAAATTAAGCGCAGGGTCATTAAGGGCGCTGATGGTGCTGACGTGGCGGTCGTTGAAGTTGGTGGCACTGCGGGTGACATTGAAAGCCAGCCGTTTCTCGAGGCTGTTCGCCAGCTTAAACTGGAGCTAGGGCCTACCCGAGCGCTGCTCATGCACCTCACCTTAATACCGTATATAGCCACGGCAGGAGAGATAAAGACCAAGCCCACTCAGCATTCAGTCAAAGAGTTACGTTCAATCGGCCTTCAGCCTGACGTATTGCTTTGTCGCTGCGCTGTAGATGTCGATGAAGGTGCCCGTCGTAAAATCTCTTTGTTTACCAATGTTGAGTTTCGAGCGGTGATTCCGCTCCTCGATGCTGATTCCATTTATAAAATTCCGGGAAACCTAAATGCGAATGGCCTCGATGATTATGTATTAGACCAATTTCAGCTCGATAGTCCCGCAGCTGACCTTTCAGAGTGGGATGAAGTCGTTGCGAGGGAGTTTAGTAAAACCAGGGGCACCGTTACGGTTGGCATGGTGGGTAAATATGTCGATTTGGCCGACGCTTACAAAAGCTTGAATGAAGCGCTGCAGCATGCGGGGCTTCAGACCCTGGCGAAAGTCGATATTCGATATATTGACGCTGAAGATATTGAGTCTGACGGCGTCGCGCTGCTGAAAAATCTTGATGCCATTTTGGTGCCTGGTGGTTTTGGTGATCGAGGCATAAACGGCAAAATTGAAGCTGTGCGCTACGCCCGTGAAAATAACATTCCATTTTTGGGCATCTGTTTGGGTATGCATATGGCCATGATTGAGTATGGTCGGCATATCTGTGGTCTCACTGGTGCGCATTCTTCGGAGATGGAGCCAACAACACCCCATCCCGTCGTTGCGTTGATCACCGAGTGGCAGGATGCCGATGGCAGCCTGGAAAAGCGAGATGCGCAGTCAGACTTAGGTGGCACTATGCGTTTGGGAGCCCAAACGTGTCATTTGGTCGAGGGAAGCCTCGCTCAAAAGGTATATGGTGCATCCGAAATTCGTGAAAGGCATCGACACCGCTACGAAATTAACAACAATTACGTCGCTCAGATTGAAGCAGCGGGTCTTCGCGTAGGGGGTTGGTCTCAGGACCGGGAGCTGGTCGAAATGGTCGAGTTACCCTCGCATCCTTGGTTTTTGGCCTGCCAGTTTCACCCTGAGTTCACCTCAAGACCTCGGGGGGGCCACCCTTTGTTCACCAGCTATATTGAGGCTGCGCTGCGACACACTGAGGCGCAGTCAGCAACAGAGGCCACGAGCTGACCCATGTCGGACACCCCTGTCATTGTCTCTGCCGGCGATATTCAGTTTGCTAATCACTTGCCCTTTGTGCTGATTGGCGGAATCAACGTACTTGAAAGCGAACAGTTTGCGGTGGATGTTGCGGGACATTACCAAGAAGTCTGTCGGCGCTTGTCCATTCCTTTGGTTTTTAAAGCGTCTTACGACAAGGCCAATCGCTCATCGGTGGCGTCGTATCGAGGGCCGGGTCTCGACTTAGGGCTTCGGCAGCTTGGCGCGGTAAAAAGCGCGCTGGGAGTTGCCATCCTGACTGACGTGCATGCCCCTGAAGAGGCGGCCGCTGCCGCTGAAGTTTGTGACATTATCCAACTGCCTGCTTTTTTAGCTCGCCAGACCGATCTGATTCAGGCGATGGCAAACACTGGGGCTGTAATAAATATTAAAAAACCGCAATTTTTAAGCCCGGAACAAATGGTTCATATCGTGGATAAATTTCGCGAGTGTGGCAACGGCCAGCTATTGCTCTGCGAGCGCGGCAGTAATTTTGGCTATGACAACCTTGTGGTCGACATGCTTGGTTTTGGTGTCATGCAGCGGGTTACTGGCGGGTTGCCGCTTATATTCGACGTTACCCACGCTTTGCAGCGTCGAGATCCGGGTCAGAGCGCTTCGGGGGGCCGTAGACAGCAGGTATTATCATTGGCCCGATCAGGCATGGCCATAGGTCTCGCAGGCTTGTTTTTAGAAGCCCACCCCGAGCCCGATAAAGCGTTGTGCGACGGTCCAAGCGCCTTACCTTTAGAGCTGCTTGAGCCGTTTCTCGAGCAAATCAAAGCTGTCGATACGATGGCAAAAGCCTTGCCTCATCTCACCATAAATTAAACCAGAATGGAGAACCCTCAGTGAGCGAGATCGTCGACGTACGTGCTTTCGAAGTATTGGATTCACGGGGTAACCCCACGGTAATGGCAGAAGTCACCTTAGACAATGACGCGGTGGGAGTCGCCTGTGCGCCGTCCGGGGCCAGCACAGGTAGCCGAGAGGCTCTAGAGTTACGCGACAATGATCCGAAGCGCTATCTGGGCAAAGGTGTTCTAAACGCGGTGGGAAATATTAACGGGCCTATTCGTGAACTACTATTGGGTTACGACGCCTGTGATCAGCGGGGCGTTGACCAGCGCATGATTGAGGCCGATGGCACCGAAAACAAGGGTGAATTTGGTGCAAATGCCATTCTCGCCGTTTCGCTGGCTACGGCGAAAGTGGCATCGGCCGCAAGAGGTATTCCGCTGTACGAGCATATTGCCAATTTATCGGGCAACGAGCAGATGACAATGCCCGTACCAATGATGAACATTCTTAACGGCGGTGAGCACGCCGACAATAATGTCGATATACAGGAATTTATGATTCAGCCTGTTTCAGCGGGTACTTTTTCTGATGCCTTGCGTATGGGCGCAGAAATTTTCCATCATTTGAAAAAAGTGTTGTCCGCTCGAGGGCTCGCGACTGCGGTCGGCGATGAGGGCGGGTTTGCTCCAAACCTTCCCTCCAATGCCGCGGCTCTCGATATCATTGCTGAGGCCGTCGAGGTGGCTGGCTACAAACTGGATTCTGATATTACTCTGGCCCTTGATTGTGCGGCCTCTGAATTTTACAAAGATGGACGTTATGATCTTAAAGGCGAAGGGCGGAAGTTCAATAGCAGCGAATTCGCCGATTATTTGGGCGATTTATGTAGCCAACACCCCATTATTTCGATCGAAGACGGGCTCGATGAATCGGACTGGGAGGGCTGGGCCACCCTGACTCAAAAGCTTGGGGATCGTATTCAGCTGGTGGGGGATGACCTTTTTGTAACCAATACAAAAATTTTAGAGCGCGGTATTCGCGAGAACATTGGTAATTCAATTTTGATTAAATTTAATCAGATCGGATCATTATCCGAGACCTTAGATGCCATTGCTATGGCTCGCGGTGCAGGCTACACGGCGGTTATTTCACATCGTTCAGGGGAAACCGAAGATGCGACCATTGCTGACCTCGCAGTGGGCACGGGTGCGGGACAAATAAAAACTGGGTCACTCTGCCGATCTGATCGTGTTGCCAAGTACAACCGGTTGCTGCGCATTGAGGCGGCGTTGGGATTGACTGCCCCTTATCGTGGCCGCGACGAGTTTTCTCGCAGCTGATGCGTATGCCGATTTTAGCCGTCGTTCTGCTGGGGCTGATGTTGTTTCTTCAATATCGACTTTGGTTTGGTGATGGCGGCATTGCTGAAAGCGTGCGACTGCAGGAAAAAATAGTGATAGAAGAGGCGCGCAATGCTGAACTCAAGGCTCGCAATGATCGCCTAGCGCATCAGGTCATGGAACTTCAAAATGGACATTTGGCGGTGGAGCAGCATGCACGAGAGGAATTGGGCTTGGTCAAAGAAGATGAAGCGTACTACCAGTTCGTCGAACCATCGGAGCCGGTGCCACAGCAACCATGAGTAGCTTGTGGGCCGTGGTTCCCGCCGCTGGGTCGGGTCAGCGTATGGCGGCAGAAATCCCCAAGCAGTACCTCCGGATTGCGGGGACGACGATCCTTGAATATGCCTTGCGTGGGCTTCTAGCTTGCCCTGATATTCGGGGGGTTGTCGTGGTAGTAGACCCTGCAGATCGCCGCGCTGATGAGATTTCGAGTCTCAGTGATCCCAGAGTTAGCCGTGCTTCTGGGGGCGCAGAACGTGCTGACTCGGTGCTTTCTGGTTTGCGTAGTCTCGCGGGGATTGCAGCGCAGGACGATTGGGTATTAGTGCATGATGCGGCCAGGCCCTGCTTACCCTTGGCGGATTTGCAGCGATTTGTTGATTCGATTAAGGCCGGCGGTGTTGGTGGACTCTTGGCACAACGGGTCAATGACACTATTAAGCGCGTTGGTAGAGATCACCGCGTTGAAGAAACTCTCGATCGTGAAAGCTTGTGGCGCGCTCAAACCCCCCAAATGTTTCGCTGGTCGGAGCTGTCCTCTGCCCTTGAGCAGTCTTTAGATAAGCGGTTGCTTGTTACTGATGAGGCCAGTGCGATGGAACAAGCGGGGTATGATGTGCAGGTTGTTGAGGGTCCTTCCTGCAATTTAAAGGTGACTGTGCCTGATGATCTAAGGGTGGCCGAGTACTATTTAAAAACCTGGGCGGTGAAGCGGACATGATGCGTATCGGACATGGTTTTGATGTCCATGCTTTTGGTTCTGGAGACCATGTCATTTTGGGCGGCGCAAAAATCGCGCACAGTTCAGGCCTGGTTGCGCATTCTGATGGCGATGTCGTGCTGCACGCTCTCTGCGATGCGCTGCTTGGGGCCGCTGGATTGGGCGATATTGGTGCTCATTTTCCCGACACCGACGCGACTTATGCGGATGTGGATAGTCGCGTGCTTCTGCGGCGTGTTGTCGCTTTGTTGGACTCTCATCAATGGCAGGTTGTGAATGCCGACATTACAATTATTGCCCAGAGACCAAAAATTGCCCCTCACACCGACGCCATGCGCGGCCATATTGCGAGTGATATTGGCGTGAAAAATCTGGCTGTTAATGTAAAAGCAACGACTACAGAGAGGCTGGGATACATTGGCCGGGAAGAGGGTATTGCCTGCCATGCTGTCGCACTGTTGATTGCTCGTGCTGGTACAGAGGTCTGAGTGATGGATCGTGATGGTATCGGCATGACTTCCATGAGAACGCGCCAGCGGCTGGTGCAGCGTCTGGCTGAGCAAGGTATTTCTTCGGCTGAAGTCCTCGAAGCTGTCCGCTCGACTCCACGACATTTGTTTGTTGATGAAGCCCTTGCGCATCGTGCTTATGAAGATACCGCCTTGCCAATAGGGTGGAACCAGACGCTTTCACAACCTTACATTGTGGCTAAAATGACAGAACTCGCTCTGGCAAACGGCACACCTAAAAAGGTGCTTGAAATCGGTAGTGGCTCGGGTTACCAAACCGCGATACTGGCGCAAGTGTCTACAGAGGTCTTCGCGATGGAGCGAATCAAAGGGCTCTCAGATCGTTCTCGCAAGCGTTTTAGAGATTTACGCTTACGTAATGTGCAGCTGCGATTTGGAGATGGTCTGGCAGGCTGGCCTGATAAGGGCCCTTTTGATGTGATTTTGTCGGCAGCGGCACCGGACGAGGTGCCCGCAGTGTTGCTTGAGCAGTTAGCCATAGGGGGACGTTTGATTATGCCAGTGGGTAACCGTGAACAGGATTTGATTGTGGTCTACGCAGGTGAATCGGGCTTTGAGACCGAAGTTGTTGAGCCCGTAAACTTTGTACCTATGCTGCCCGGAGTGGAGCGATAATGGCCACCTCCAGCTGGGGCATTTTTCTGCGGGGCGCCGCTATGGGAACTGCCGATCTTGTGCCCGGGGTGTCAGGAGGTACGGTTGCGTTAATTACCGGGATTTACCCTCGACTCTTGGGGGCAGTTACTTCGGTAGATGCGGCTGCGATTCGGTTGTTGTTTCAGGGGCAATGGTCAGGTTTATGGCGGCACGTAGACGGGGCATTTTTGTTGCCACTCATGCTGGGCATTGCATCGGCGATTTTTGGTCTGGCAGGTACGCTTAAAGTTTTGTTGGAGACGCAGCCTCTTTTCGTGTGGTCGTTTTTCTGCGGTTTGGTTTTAGTATCAAGTTTGTCACTTATTCGTACCGAAATTACTCGTCTGACGCCGACGATAGTCACAATGGCTTTATTAGGAGTCGTCGCTATGCTCGTGCTGGGTTTGGGTCCAGGAGTGAGTTTCCCCCAGCATTCAGCGGGTTTTTTCGTGGCTGGATTGTTCGGTATATGCGCAATGATTTTACCGGGAATCTCAGGCAGTTTTATCTTGTTGCTGCTTGGTATGTATGGACCAATTATTACTGCTGTTGCCGATCGAGAGGCCGTTCCGTTGCTGATTTTTGCGGCGGGTTGTGGCGTTGGATTGCTAAGTTTCAGTCGATTTCTGAGTTTCGTTTTGTCCCGAGCGCGTTCCGCCACGCTTGCGCTGCTGGTGGGATTTTTACTCGGGTCTTTAGTGATTTTATGGCCATGGCAGGAGGTGCTGCAGACGACTATTAATAGTGAGGGCCAAGCTCGCCCCACACAGACGGCACCAGTTTCACCCATGTATTATGAGGCCATCGAGGGCGACAGCGAATTGCTAGGCTGTCTATTAAGTGCGTTACTTGGCGCTGGTGTGGTTATTTCCCTTCAGGGGTTGGCGGGTCGATCAGAAAAGATTCGTACTGCCGATGCACCCTAGTAAACCCAGTGGTGCGGGACTGGGATCGTTATGTGTCGTGTCTGCTCTTCTCTTCGGCTGCGCGAATAATCCACCCGCACCCATCGAAAGTCGACAGGGTGTTGTCCTTGATGCGAGCCGAGGCGCAGTAAAGCCCGAGTTAGCTCACGCACCGCATTATGGCGGCTCACTCGACCACGGTAAGCCTTATACGGTGGAGGAGGGAGATACGTTATACGCCATTGCATTTCGCCTCGGTGCCGACTATCGACTGCTTGCACGGGCAAACGATATTGCGCCGCCTTATCTCATTTATCCGGGTCAAACCCTCAGTACCATCGATCCCGTCGCTGGCTCTGTTGCTGGTCAATCTGCGGAGGTTGCTCTATCGCATCCGCCGGTAACAGCCGTAGTGACGGAAGCAACAGTTGGATCAGCGGGCACAGCCACAGCGAAATCGACCGCCGAGGTAACGTCTAAGTCTGAGGTGAAGGTTGCGCCTCAGCCCCAGTCGAAATCCCAGTCGAAAGCAAAGCCACCCTCGACACCTAAGTCATCAGCACAACCAAAGCCGGCATCAAAGACCGCTGCCACAGTCACGGCTGAGTCTCAGGTGGCAACACCGCCAAAGCCTGTTTCTAAGCCGCCAACAGCTAAGGTCAAGCCCGCGGCTCAGAACAAACAGCAAAATCTGGGCCCTGTGACGCGTTGGTTGTGGCCGGGTAAGGGGCCGGTTGAGCGCGCTTATTCAGCAGTGCTTCATAAAGGTATCGATATTGCTGGTCAGCGTGGCGACCCAGTTTATGCGACGGCTGCTGGGGTTGTGGTGTATGCGGGGACAGGTTTGAAGGGTTACGGCGCGCTCTTAATCGTCAAACACAACGAGCAGTTCCTTAGCGCCTATGGACACAATGAAGTCATGTTAGTGGCTGAAGGTACAAATATTAGTGCCGGACAACAAATAGCGCGAATGGGTAGCAGTGGCACTGACACGGTAAAGCTGCATTTCGAGATCCGTAGGAAGGGACAGCCAGTAGACCCGCTTCGCCTGCTACCCCATCGCTAGTCCAACGCGCCTCAAGGGGTTGTCGTTGGTATCGTCCACGCCCCCATATATCGCTCTTGGTGCTGAATAAAACTAGCTAGCGCTGCAGCAGGGGCAACTTGTCAGATTTGCCGGTCCATGCCTCGGCATCTTCTAACGCAGGCTTCTTCTCTGTGATATTGGGCCAGATGTCTGCCAGCTCGGTATTCAGGGCGAGAAATTGTTCCTGGCCTGCGGGAAGTTCATCTTCAGAGTAGATAGCATCGATAGGACACTCTGGTTCGCATAGTGCACAGTCGATGCACTCGTCCGGGTGTATCACTAAGAAATTGGGGCCTTCGTAAAAACAGTCGACCGGGCATACTTCCACACAGTCGGTGTGCTTACAATTGATACAGTCTTCGCCAACTACAAAGGTCATGCTTGCTCATCTCCATTTGGTCCGACGCAAGGATACGGCCTTCTGCGTCGATTTGAAATACGCGAATTACAACTGTTTGCGCAGTTCATACAGAATTTCCAGTGCAGCTCTTGGTGAGAGTTCATCGAGGCTCAAATTTTGCAGCTTTTCAATCACTGGGTGTGTCTCAGGAGTTAAGAAGAAATCGTTTTGAGAGGGTGGTGCAACGGTTTCTACTTGTATTTTTCCGGTTTCCAATTGCTTGAGTTTGTCTCGGGCGAGGGAGAGTACGCTGTCGGGCACACCGGCGAGTTTAGCAACTTGTAAACCAAAGCTGCGGTTCGCGGGGCCCTCCTGAATGTTGTGCATAAAAACCACATGGTCCTCATGCTCTGTGGCGTCCAAGTGCACGTTAGCCATGGCGTCGTGCTGCTCGGGCAAATGCGTGAGTTCAAAATAATGAGTGGCGAAGAGCGTAAATGCCCGAACTTGTGTCGCCAGTGCAACCGCCGCTGCCCAGGCTAAGCTCAACCCATCGTAGGTGCTGGTTCCCCTACCAACCTCATCCATGAGGACTAGGCTTCTTGGCGTTGCGTTATGCAGAATGTTGGCAGTCTCGGTCATTTCCACCATAAACGTTGAGCGGCCGCTGGCCAGATCGTCTGATGAGCCTATGCGGGTGAAAATTCTATCTATAGGAGATAACTGAACCTGTTTTGCTGGAACGAAAGCACCGACATGGGCCAACAGTGCAATGAGCGCCGTCTGCCGCATGTAGGTCGATTTTCCGCCCATATTGGGACCTGTAATCAACAGCATGCGCCGTTGGGTATCTAGTCGGGTACCGTTGGCAATAAAGGGTGTTTCGAGTACCTGCTCGATAACAGGATGGCGACCGTCTTCGATGTCGAGCAACAGCGTGTCAGTAAATTCGGGACACACAAGATCTAGCGTCAATGCCCGTTCGGCAAAGCAGGCGAAAACGTCAAGATTGCAAAGTGCATCAGCCGAAGTTTGTAATGACGCAAGCTGCTGTTGTAATTGCGTGACCAAGGCTTCATAGAGATATTTTTCGCGGGAGAGAGCTCGGGACTTAGCCGAGAGGGCCTTGTCTTCGAAAGCCTTCAGTTCGGGAGTAATAAAGCGCTCTGCGTTTTTGAGTGTTTGCCTTCGCACGTAGCTATCCGGTGCGGCATCAGATTGCGCTCGGGAAATTTCGATGTAGTAGCCGTGGACGCGGTTATAGCCCACCTTTAATGTGTTGAGCCCTGTAGCCTCCCGTTCGCGCTGTTCAATTTCAAGGAGGTACTCGCTTGCATTGCGCGAAATATTTCGCAGTTCGTCGAGCTGCTCGTCATAACCGTCAGCAATGACCCCCCCCTCCCGAATCACAACGGGTGGATTTTCGATCAAGGCCGTCGACAACAGTTCCACTAAATCAGGATAATCGTTCAATTGCTCTGCAATTTCCGCAAGGCGTCGTGATTGATCTGTATGAATGCTGGAAAGTTCTACTCGCAGTTGGGGCAGGGCGGCCAGGCTGTCACAAAGACGGGTGAGGTCACGGGGCCGCGCTGAGCCCAAGGCGACCCTCGCCAAAATCCGCTCAACATCGCCAACCGCTTTGAGTAAAGTTCGTACTGACTCATAACGGTAATCCTTAATAAGGTCCTGTACTGCCCCTTGTCTGGCGCTTAGCTCGGTAAGAGTACTGATGGGTCGGTGCAGCCATCGGCGCAAGTGTCGGGTACCCATGGCGGTAACAGTGGTTGCAAAAATCGAGAATAGGGTGTGTTCCTCACCTCCCTGCAGGTTGCGATCGATTTCCAGATTTCTCCGTGTTGCAGCATCTAGCAGCACCGTGTCTGTGAGTTTTTCTTCGCGTATACCTCGGATGTGTGGCAAGTTGCCGCGCTGGGTGTCCTTCAGGTAATCGAGAAGGCAGCCGGCAGCCGCAAGGCCCACGTCGAGGTCGTCGCAGCCGAAACCTCGCAGATCCTGAGTCTGGAATTGAGTATTCAGAGCCCGTCGTGCGGCGGCAGTGTCAAACTGCCAGGGCGGTTGGTATCGCACGCCACTTCGACCCTCGACACCTGGGTAAAAGCTACCTTCTGCGACTAAAATCTCTGCTGGGGATAGCCGCTCAAGCTCTGCGATAAGCGCTTCAGTGCTGCTGACTTCGGTGATGAGAAAACGCCCACTGGAAATATCGGCCCAAGCGAGTCCTGAGCGCCCATTTTCATGATGGAGTGCGAGTAGCAGTGCGTCATTACGGGCATCGAGTAGTGACTCGTCTGTCAGCGTACCCGGGGTCACGATGCGGGTTACTTTGCGTTCGACCGGCCCTTTGCTCGTGGCGGGATCGCCAATTTGCTCGGCAATGGCGACGGCGAAGCCGTGGCGCACTAGGCGCGCTAGATAATTTTCAGCAGCATGATAAGGAACCCCCGCCATTGGAATAGGATGGCCGCCCGATTTGCCTCGGGCAGTCAGGGTAATATCGAGAGCCTCTGCGGCTACTTTGGCATCGTCGTAAAAAAGCTCGTAAAAATCACCCATGCGATAAAACAGCAGCTCATGGGGGTGGTCGCGTTTAATGGCCAGGTACTGCTGCATCATCGGTGTATGTGGGGAGGATTCTGGCATGGTTGTTAAATGGGTCCGATGAGTCGTGAATTTGGTTAGTAACGATATTCTACGGCCTATGCTCGCAGTAGGCGATCAGAGATACGACTAATCCAACGGTGCAATGTTACCTATAGGGCTTTTCGGCTTCCAAGCGTCTGCACCGTCGAGGCGTGCTTTTGGCTTTTTGAGCCGCGCAATAGCCGGTTTGATTGAGTTGATTTGTGAGTGTTGGAGCGGGCTGGCACTGCACAGCCGTGGTCGGAACGCCGGATTGGCGCATTTTGGTGAAGGAACATCGTATCTGACGTCAACCTGTCGCCAATAACGACATGTGTTCACTGACGATAGTTTTTAGCCGGAGGATAAGCGTTAAAGTAGGTTGCATCTGAACACAAAAACACTGAATATACATACAGTAGTTTGAATTTAAGTCTTAACCTGAGGATAAACGCATGGATCCCAACAAAGCGAAGGCACTTGACGCTGCAATGGCGCAAATTGAACGACAGTTTGGTAAAGGCACTGTCATGCGAATGGGTGATCAGGAGCGGGTGGCTATCCCATCTATTTCTACCGGTTCCTTGGGGCTGGATATTGCCCTCGGGATTGGTGGCTTACCCAAAGGGCGCATCTGCGAAATATACGGTCCGGAGTCGTCGGGTAAAACCACTATGACGCTGCAGGTAATTGCGGAAGCGCAGAAAAAAGGCGGCACAGCGGCCTTTATTGACGCTGAACACGCCCTCGACCCGCAGTATGCCGAGCGGTTGGGGGTCAAAGTAGACGACATGATCGTTTCGCAGCCCGATACCGGTGAGCAGGCTCTCGAGGTTGCCGAGATGTTGGTTCGATCGGGAGCAGTCGACGTCTTGGTTATCGACTCTGTGGCAGCATTGACTCCCAAAGCCGAAATCGAAGGTGAGATGGGACAATCTCATGTGGGCTTGCAGGCCCGGCTATTGAGTCAGGCGATGCGAAAACTGACGGGAGCCATTAAGCAAACGAACTGTCTCGTTATTTTCATTAACCAGATTCGCATGAAAATCGGCGTTATGTTTGGCAGCCCTGAGACGACCACCGGTGGTAACGCGCTGAAGTTCTACGCCTCGGTTCGTCTCGATATCCGTCGAACTGGAGCGGTCAAAGACGGCGACGAGGTTGTCGGTAACGAAACTCGAGTCAAAGTGGTTAAAAACAAAGTGTCACCGCCCTTTAAGCAGGCTGAATTTCAGATTATGTATGGCGAGGGCATCTACCACATGGGCGAGGTAATTGATTGGGGCGTTAAGCTCAATCTTGTGGATAAGAGCGGCGCTTGGTATGCCTATAAGGGCGATAAAATTGGGCAAGGTAAAGCGAATGCCTCTCGGTTTTTAGAAGAGCACCCCGATATCGCCAATGAAATTGAGAGCCAGATTCGCCATCAAACAATGGGAATGCCTTTGGCTGTCGTAGAAGCGGCGCCAATTGAGAGTGGAGAGGCTTCTGCCGAGTAAGCGACTTGGAATCACCTTTGAACCCAACCGATGTGCGCCGGGCCGCTATGGATTTATTGGCTCGGCGTGAGCATGGTGTCGATGAGTTGATGCTGAAATTAAAGCGTCGCTTTGGGCGTGAAGAAGACTTCGAAACTATTGCGACGGAGCAGTTACAACGGCTCGTCGACGAGGATTTACTGAGCGATACGCGTTTTGCAGCGGCCATGGTGCGGCAGCTGGTCAATAAGGGGATTGGGCCACGGCGGCTTGATCAAGAACTGCGTAGTAAGGGGATCAAAAACTCCTGGCAAGACTGTGCGGCCCTTGCTGACTTAGAGGTCGATTGGTTTCGACAGGCACAACAGGTGTACAGCAAGAAATTCCCAGCCCCGATCAATGAGCCTAACGCTGACGAGCGGCGCCGCGAATGGGGTAAGCGTGCACGCTTCATGCAGTATCGAGGCTTTGAGCCAGATCATTTTATGGGGCTGATCAACGACACCAGCGGTAATTTTGATTAACCCGGAGAGCCTTTGGCTGCGACTAATTGCCGCGGGCTCGAGCAGCACTGATGTGCTGTCCGCTAAGCGACTTTAGCCCTGCAGTTGTATTAACCGGCATGTGACAACCATTGGTAGAACTAACCCTAACGGCGAGTGCCGATTTAGGTATTGCGATCAAGAAGCGCCCCGCGAAGCTCGCGAGCTTTGTCCTGAATTTTTTCAGCATTGGCTGGACCCATGCGCATAAGTTGTTTTTGCAGGGCGGGTAGGGTTTCTAAGCTATCGTCTTCATAGCGCCAATTCGCTTCGTCTTTGAACAAGCGTGCCTCGAGGTCTGTGGCGGGTGCGAGCAAAATCATATTGAGGGCACCCAGTGCGGCGTCATCAAATGTGGTGTCACCGTAACCGAGGCCTGACCATACCTCTTCAAGTACAACCGAAAGTAGCCCATAGAGGGTGACTGTTGCTGCTACGTTAATCCCTGCCACAGTGGTGGCGAGACCGTCATAGCGCTCAAACCCCGCAGGATCAAGGGTCACGGCAAGACCGTCATCTTGAAACGGAAATTTTACACCGGGACGGCCCACGGGTAGCAGCTTGTAGGGCACGTTACCCATGCGAAGGTTGTCAACGATGGCAACACCGCGTTCTAGGCCATTACTGCTCATGGCAAATTGTTGACCAAGCATGCCACTGTTTAGCTGCGGCAAAAATTCGCTAATGACCGCGTCGCTTTCCGACAGCGTTACTGTAGGGGCCTCGATTATGGTTTCAACGGCTTCAGCGGGCGCGGCTTCAGGCTCAAGAGCGGGCTCGCTGGTAGGCGCTGATGGCTGCTCAATGACAACGACTTCTGGAGTGACAACCGGTGGAGCGACTGGCAGCACTGCAGGCTCTTCTGGCGTGGCAGCAGGCTTCTCCTGCATGAACCCCCAATATAAAACGCCACACAGAATGACAAAGCCCACCCCTGCGAGAATGATTCCAGTGTTGGACTTTTGTGAGGGTAGGGGTCGGTCTGTTTCTGTCGTCATGACTTTTCCTGAATCAATGCAGCGAGTGGACGGCAAATATTACACCACTATGACCTATGCGCTTTGGGAAAGTTCCAGAAATTATATCGGCCTTAACATGTGTTCAAAACTGCCCTACGACGGTGTTCGCCATATTGTCTTAAGACGCTGCTTTTTATCCAGTGCGCAGGTATGGGTATCGGTGGCTTTTAGCAAGGAGCTGGCCTAGGAATACGTTTGATCGCGTGCAGTGCCAGAGCCATGATTACTTGATTCAAGTCAAAGCCTGTGTCGCTCGATCGGCTTTAGCGTAGGCAAATCGCTGCCCCTCTTTGACCCCGTGGTAACTGTCCAAACCGCAAACCGTTTGCGTATCGAGGTCAATAAGATTTACCGAGCCATCGTCTCGAATTCCAGAGGCAGGGCATTGCAGCCATTGCACGCCTGCGATCAGTAAGTGCGTTTGATTCACGGCGAGCACCTGGTGTTCGATGAGTGAGAGCCCGAGCTTCACGGGTGATTCTTTAACGGCTGGCGCAGCAAACTCGGGAATCCATTCTTCAGTGAGTTCAGTTGCGTCAAACTCGGAGTCGCTTCGAGGGTAGCGTGCTGAGGTTTGATGAGCGGCCGGTATCATGGGCTCGGTAATATGGTTGAGGGTAAACACCTCAGTTGCCAGTATGTTATCGAGGGTATGACGTTCAGTGCCCTCTGGGCAGGGCCTTATGATTAATCCCAGCACAGGTGGGCTGGCACCAATATGAAAGACGCCAGAGAAAACCGCGAGGTTGCTTAGCCCCTGTCTGTCGGCAGTTCCCACCAGTAAGGCGGGTTTAAACCCAGCAATACCATTAATTAAATTGCCTCGATACCGACTGGGTAATGCTTCGAGCTCTTCTGCGGTCCAGTTGCTCATAAGTTACGGCTCCGCCTTGTAGAGTCGGTCGTAGCGCCAGCGCGCCCATCGATTGTAGGCGAGCTCCACAATGGGACGAATGAGAGGCCAGGTCATCCACCGCCATAGCACCCCGTAACGGGTGTGCTGCCAAGCGGCAACGTTGGCCTCAATGCCGGTGACCATTTGCCCATCGCGCTCCAAGTGGAGCACGCGGAGTAACTGGTCTTTGTCGACCGGGCTGTTCGGCTCACTCAGCCCATGAATATCGACTAACTGTAGCTGTTCATCTTTGATGACGCGCAGCTTATCCATCTCCTTAACGCAGAGAGGACACTGGCCGTCGTAATAGAGCGTATCTGGCATGCGGGGAGACCAAATGCAGTAATAGATACTCAGTTACGGTCAATGTCATCGGCTGGATGATCAGGGGGCGAGGGGACCCAAGCATTCCCCTGCTTGGCCAATGCTTAGCCACGGCAGGCCAGCCCGATCTAACCATGCGGTGGCATCGGTACCACTGTGCAAGCAGGCAACGGTTGCGACCGCGCCCGCTGTGAGACAACTGTCTGAAATAACGCTCACGCTCGCCGCTCCTTCGACGGGCCAGCCCGAGCGCGGGTTGAGGAAGTGACTGTAGCGTCGGCCGTTAATTTCGATAAAGCGCTGGTAGCTCCCGCTGGTGGCCAGGGCACAGTTGGTCAGCTCGATGGTGACCATTGTCCTTGACGGGGCTTCAGGGTCGCTGATGCCAACATGCCAGGGTGCCCCTGAAGTTTTACTACCGACGGCCACGACATCCCCGGCAAGTTCAATCAGCGCATGGTTGAAGCCGTGGTCCCGCAAAGATTGCGCGGCTTTGTCGGCGCCATACTCTTTCACGATACCCCCGAGATCCAATTCCATCCCGACATCGCGCAACCCAACACCCTGTTCGCTTTGCAGCACCTTAGACCAATCCACTTTGGCTAGCAGATCTGGCAGTTCACTGACATCGCCTTGCTGCCCACCAGAAAAATCCCAAACCTGTCTCAGGATTCCTGCCGTGGGGTCAAACAAGCCGTGGCTTTGTTCCCATAAGCGTCCACAAAACTCCAGCAAGGCGAGAGTCTCTTCATCGACGGGGGTTAACGTCCCGGTGCCCGCAAGGCGGTTAATCTGGCTGATTAAGCTGTTCTCACGATAACGGCTGTAACGCGTTTCGAGATCACGCAACAGCCCCTCGACGGCCTGACAAGCCGTTCGCGCACTGGCGGTATGGGCCGCTGGGTGTTCTATAACCAGCCGAGCGGGGCCGCCCATCACTTTGAAGGCATGCTCTGTAACGGTGGGCGGATCAGTCAAAGCGCCAGCTGATGCCAATGGTGGCGCGCCAAAAATTCACTAGGGCGGGAGCCGCCTCTCCGTCATATAACCCCCAATCGTTATCACTTTCATAACGCTCGAGCTGTCCTTCCATTTGCCATTCGCCAATTTGAATCGTGCTTCTCAGCCCAACAGTTAAGGCGCCATAGGACGACAGTCTAAAATCATCGGCATAAAATTCTTCGTCTAAATCAGCGATAACGCTGAAAAAATCCGCCTCTCTTTGGCTGTAATAGCGCAGGTAAGGTGTAAGTGCGAAGCGTTCAAAATTTTGATGCCAGGCCACCTCGGCAGTATGGGAGTCAGTGCCCCAATCGTCAGAGTAATAGCGGTAGTCGATTTGCAGGGCGCCTTGAGCCTCTGGAAAGAACTTTCGATAACCACCACTAAGCGCCGTGCGGCCGTGTTCATCGGGGCGCGCATCAAACAGTTTGTAAGGGTCAGACAGATAGCCCTCGCTAAAGGTGTAACCCAGGCCAATACGGACAATAGCGGTGCTAGACAGAATCTGGCTGACGCCAAAGTAGACCGAGGCCGTGTCAATGTCTTCACTGTCGATAAATACGGGGATGTTGCCGTTTACGGGTTCGACCCTGTCGTTAGAGGTGCTTGCCGAAGCCGACCAGGTTCTTGAATTGTCACTGCTGTTCCAAGCCACGTCGAATGCGAGGGCCAAGGCTTCGTAGTCGTCTTCCTTGGAGTGCGTCACATTAAACCCGGCGTTGCCATCGGCCCAGAAGTAACGCGTGGTGGCACCCACTTCAACGCGATTATCGTAAATGCTCGCACCGCTCATTATCACGCCGGGCTGGCCATCGATTTGAGTGCCGACGAACCATGGCGATGCGCCGCTCATCGAGTCGTTTTGAACATCGACAGCGACAGACCAATTCGAGCCTACGGGCGCCTCGATCCAGAGCTGAGTGACATCAATGTCGTAACGGCCGCGAGCTCCGGCAATCAAGTTATCCGTAGACAGGTTATCTTCGCTGTAATGGCTGTAGCGTAATCCTACCTCGGTGAACTCCGGAGGCGCATCGGCGTAGGTGTTTTGGTAGGCGGGCAGGGCAGCCACAGCGGCGCCGAGGGTTCGCACCAATGGTGACTGCCTAATGGTGGATATGGAATGCGCGCCTTTTACACCGGGCTCAATTACAGCCACAACCACCCCCCGCAGCTCCGTTACCCCCAGAGGATGCCTCCTTGCTGGTATAAACGTGGCCCTTAAATTTAGCCTCGCGGGTGCTCGATTGCCATTGCATAGCATCCTCTGCGAGGTAGCCGCGCTCCCACGCCGCGACGGGTTCGAGACCAGAACACCCGGTTATCCCAATGAGGGCAAAAAGACAAAAAGACCGGTAGATTTTTAGAGTTTTATTCTTCCAGAAGCTGCAGAATTTCAGCGCGCAGTGCATCCTCATCTCCTCGTTTAAACCCGACGTGCACGGCCCTAACGCGACCTTCGCGATCGATTAAGTAACCCGACGGCATGCCGTTGACGGCGTAGGCCTTGGGTACGCTGCCTTCGGTGTCAATGGCAACGGGATACGTCACCGGATAGCGCGCCAAGAAGTCCCACGCATCTTCCTCGACCACATCAACACTGATCGCCGTGACCTTAAGACCCATAGGGGCGAGTTCCTGATAGATTTCGTCGAGTGCGGGCAGAGACAAACGGCAGGGTCCACACCACGAGGCCCAAAAATCAAGGTAGGTGACTGCGCCTTTATAACTCGCCAGTGAAATAACGCCTTCGGCATTGGCAATGGCAGGCAAGCTGAATTCCGGTGCTGCTATGGCGTCTTGCTTTGTTGTGGGGTCACTGTGTGCACCAACTGCGAACACAGCGCAGAGTAAAAAAGCGCTAAACGCTTTTACGGGGTGGGTAGTGAGCTTGAGCATTTGAGGCCCCTAAATAGCAAAGCAGACAGTTTACAGCATCGAGAACAAAGTCCCTTGTAAATCACTATGCGTTTTTGCAACGCTCAGATTAAGACTCAGTGACAAATACGAGAGATTACAGCATTACCTTGTTTCTCGGAAAAATTATTGCGAGGCTTCTTTTTGCTAAGTGTATTGACTCCATGACGCTTCAGGGAAGGCGCAAAACCTTTGCTGATAGGGTCTTATATTCTTCTTAATGGCGCCTGTGAACTCAAACACCCTTTTTGGAGATGTTGTTATGACAATGGTAATCTATTCACTACAGCGTCGGTGTTAGATCGGGGCACCCAAGCAGGAAAATTTGACGTCAACTCGGTTGGACTGCGAGTTCACGGTAAGAAGGTACAGCCACTCCATGGTGGCATGGGAGCGTGACGCGCTGGGTTTGTGGTGCTGATAAAGGTTTGCAGTGGAGAACTTATTGAAGACTGGTATCAAAGGTTTTACCCTGGTGGAGTTAATGGTGGCTCTCGTCATAATGGCGATACTGGTCGCTATTGCAGCACCTGCGTTTCAAGGGCTCATCGAACGGCAACGGCTAAAAGCCGTGGTAGAAACCGCATTGTCAGACCTTCAGATTGCTCGCTCGGAAGCACTCACGCTTGGACTCAGTGGCACGGTAACTGTCACATTTACTGACGGTGCATCTTGGGGGTATAGCATCGTGAGTTCAGGCACTACGCCAACGGTCGAGAGGGTCTACAACGACTACGGTGACGGCGTGACGGCAGCGGTGACCGGCTGGAATAAGGCGGGAAGCACAGCCGCCTTCACCATTACAGCTGTGCGCAGTTTAGACCCTGCGGGCACCGGTTCCGTTACCTTCACCCTTGGGAGTGTTAGTGCTAAAATCGACCGGGATCTATTGGGCGGAGTTTTTGTTTGCTCTGCTAATGGCGACCTCGGGTATAAAACATGCAGTTGAAGGGTGTGCGGCGCTTAATATCAGGGAAAGATGTGCGGGGATTCAGCCTAACAGAGCTTATGGTGGCTATTGCTATTGGAAGCTTTATCGCTTTGGCGGGAACGACGTTTTATGTGACGACGGTAAGTTCCGGTAAAGACGTCTATGATTCAGCAGCGCGCACAGAACAAATATATTCTCCTGCTGCGTCCTTGCTCGATGACATTCGCCGAGCAGGCTATCGGGGAACCCCCACAGAACTCGATGTCTATTTAGCGACAACTCAGGGCAGTGGCACTACCGCAGGTGATGAGGGGGATTACCCTGCGATTGAGTTTGGCACATCGGGAGCCCCGACCATGACAGGAGCAACAACGACTGACTGTGTGCTGGTCTCCTATGTTCAGCAACATACTTGCGTAGCGGGTGACGGGGTCTCTGGCTGCTCTAGCAGCGGTACAGTGTTACAGGTTCATCACCGATTTGGGTATCGACTTAAAAATAATGTTCTCGAGGCCACGGTCGGCGTGCATCCAGGGGAATACACGGGAAGCGCTCCTGCGTCTGGATGCGATGTGGCTGCTGCGACCGCGCCATGGGTGCCAGTAACGAAACTAAACGACGTGTTCGTCGATACGTTTGAGGTGGCGCTAATTAACGAGAATATCGCCGACGGCGACAATGATTGCGTGCTAGGGGTAGCCGGAACAGCCCCCTGCGATACTTACGGTGATACTGGGTTGGGAGCCTGTGGTTCGACGGCCCTGTCTTGCCGTATCGATCGTCTTTACAAAGTTACGCTTTGCGCCTACCCGGGCAGCACCGATAATCAGTGTGCCAGCAACCCCGACGATAAGATTTATGTCGAACTCTATGCCAAGCCCAGGAATTCGGTGCTGATTCGGGCGGCGGCCTCATGAAAATGAGTCGGTTGGGCGTAGGTAGTGAGCGGGCTGGCTTCCAACGTGGTGCCTATACGATTTTCTTTGTTGCCGTCTTAGGTTTACTGACGTTACTCGCCGTTCGTAGCATGACGACTTCGACCATAAACTCTGTCCGCTTAACTTCAAACACGCACTCCGGCACCGAGGCATTCTTGGCCGCTGAGGAGGCTATGGCACAGGGCATGGAGTGGCTCGCGTCAAGCAGCAATAGCTACACAACGCACCTATGGCCGGCTGCGACTCAGACGGTTGCGACACCACTTTCCTTTACGGTTGCCAACATGGGCGGACAGACAACGACACGGGATTATACGCTTTCCTTTGGTTTTCAAGCGGGCCCTGCTGGCCAGTCCTCGGTGAAGGTTATTGGTCGTGCCGTCAACAGTAGTGGACAACTGGCCACGGTTAGCCAATGGGTTTCTCTCAACACCCTGTTACAATCTGGCGCGCTTGATGCGCCTTTGGTTGTCGCAGGTTGCTTTAATGTAGAAAGTGGGGTTCCCGATATTTACGCGGATACCGTTCCCCATAGCGGGACGCTCGACTACATAACTTATTATCGTGGACCCACTAGGCGCACAACACTCAACGGTAGCGTTGGAGATGCCTGCGATGAAGCGGGTAGTGACTCGGTCGCACTGCTCAATAGCCACAATACGGGCACAAACAGCGGAAAATTCGCTCACTCGGCTGAACCTGTAGGACTCTCTCAATACAGTGGGGGTGATCTTTGGCCTCGCATTTTTACAGAGTCCCGAGACTGGTTTAATGACTTGAGGGTTAGTCAGCCTAGCGCCTTGGCGAGTATGAACGTTTACTACTGGGATGATGCAGGTAATATCCCAGATATGGATAGTGCCCCTGACACTGAGACTTGGCCTGCGTCGGGTGTCATCCAAAAGAGCCCTAACGGCCAGAACCAGCAATGGCCAAACCGTACGTCAAGATTTGATTACACGAATGCTCCAGATCATGGCGAAACGTTCTACTCTTGGGGTACCTTTGCCAACCCCGCTGTTATTATTTATCGCGGTGGATGTCCCAGCCAACTTCTCAAGCATGATGGGAACCGACCTTTTATTATTATTGGCTTACTGTACATGGAGAGTGCCGGCTCAAATCCGGAGAATGCGGATTTGGCTTGCACTGCAGATCAATGGCAGAGGTTTATGTTGCTAGGGTCACTGGTTGTGAACGGCGACCTCAAGATTAGTCAGAAAAACCCGGAGATTATTTCCGCTGAGGTTGGCAACATTTACAACACCGCATTATTTCCGGTGACTGGCGTGTACGGAATGGCTGGTACTTGGAAAGTGCAGGGAGATTGAAGTGAAGACGGTGAAACCGCGAAAACTATCAAGATCGCAAAAGCCACCAAAACAGGGCGGCATGGGATTTGTTGAGGTTTTAGTGGCGTCGGCTATTTTAGCACTCACGGTGGCAGGTTCGGTTACGTTGCTGGGCGGTTGGACACAAGCGCTTTCTGAAACTCGCAATCGGACTGATGCTCTCGTGCGCCTTGTCTCCGTTATGGATCTTGGTAAGCACGAGATCGCCCTTGTAAATCCTAACGATCCAAACTACAACGCGAGTTTACTGACTGGCGTTGTTTCACCAACACAGCGGATTAGTGGTTTTACCGTGGGCGATATCACGACGGTAGCCGGTGTGAACCGCACCAAATTTGAAGCATCGATCACTTGGTTGAACCCTTACGAGTCAGGTGCGAACGCCAACTCTACATTTGAGCTCCATTCCTATCACCCTGAACGCCGGGGGTTTGTCTCGGTCTCTAGCCTCACGGCCCCGGTCTGCGTTGGCGCAAGCTGCTCCAGCGTTGACGATGAATGTATCGTGAGCCAGGGGTCTAACAAAGGTAAGGGTAAATCTAAGAAATCTGATGGTACGGACTGTAATACAACGAGTAAGTCGAAATCCTCAAAGTCGGTGACCTACAAAAACGATAACTCCAATTCCAATAGTGTCTCTTGCACCAGCACATCGCAGACCGTGACCATCGTGGGCTATCCTAATTCACTAACAGTTGGGGGTTCATCACAACAACTTACGGCAACCGGCGGTGGCTCTACCAACCCCATTACGTTTCAAAGTCTGACCACCAATAAGTGCACGGTATCTGGGTCACAGGTCTCCCCTGTAGATGAGGGCAGCTGCATAGTTAAGGCAGTGCAAGCGGGTCAAAATTGTACTTTTGCTGAAGGATCCGATCAAAAAACTATCGCTGTCAGTTGTAACCAATTTAGTTCACTAAGTTTTGGCGGTATACAAGCTAATGATATTGTAGGTAATGGAGTTTCGATTACGGTCAGTGGCGGTAACACTGCTCGCCCTTATACCCTCGGCGCGAGCGGCGGCTGTTCTCTGGAAAGTACAACAGCGCCAACCACACTCACCTACACCGCAGCTGGCACGTGTACTATTACTGCTAGTCAAAGCGGAATTTGCACCGGAAGCGTTAATGACATCACTCAACAGATCACCGTTGAAGGGGAGGTTTGCGAAGCTGAAGCGTACCAGTACGTTTCTAAAACTGGTCAGTCGGCGACCACTAAATATCAGTTGCCAGACACTCAGGCATGCCAGTGCTACAGCGTTGACAGTAAAGATGGAACATTGAAATCTGCTACGGGGAAATCGCAAAAAGCCCAGTGCCCTTACGCCAAGAGTACTAAGAGTGATTCTTAGGCTTGAACCAAGGGCAAATGGCTGTGTATCAAGTAGAGGTGCAGCATGGAAGTAAAGCGTCAGGGTTACAAGAATAAGATTAATAACTTCTCCGATACTGCTTCACTTCGGAACGCGCTTATCCAGCGATCTGAAGGGGAAAGCGCCTTTTGAGCTGATAAGGCCCAATGGTGGGTGTAGACCCTCAGGGCCTGGGGTGACAGTCCTTGCAGTCAAGTCAAGTATTCTGAGTTGGCAGTGCCAATTTCAACATACAGGGGCAAGTGAGCACTGCGATTGGATGCCTGTAGGAGCCCATGGTCATCTAGCGTTGTGTGTGTCGCTGCTATTAGGAGCCTAACCAGGGAAATAAAGAGAGTTCTGTGATTTCTCTGAAACGCTTATTGCCGCCACGACAGCGACAGGGTGGGGATGCGGGCTTTAAGATAATCGAGCATAAAGTAGTTCAGTAGGGCTACGCCCAGCATTTCCATAAATTCTTCAATGGAATACAACATGGCGTACAGAGCAGAGTGTCGTACAGTTTTAGTCTCGTAGACTGAGGCACTTATCATCTCTATTCCCATCGCACCTCCCAGAAAGACCACAGCGCTGAGTATCAGGCCCCATTTGGTGCGATTAGGCAGTGCGTCAAGAAAAGGTGCATATAACCCCGCCAGCAGCATGACTAATGCACCGTAGGGCAATACCCAAATAAAGTAGAGATACCCCGTGGGCGCTAGCCACCCCATGGGTGTTAGGTATTCCTCGGTCAAGTCGCCCATGTGTTCATGGAAGGTGGTGCCCTCGTCGAAGGCCAGAAATAAAAAAATAATGCTCAGAGCACGCCAGCG